>Ga0257110_1000035_pt1 | contig 77407 bp, 66 predicted proteins | sample LP_taG_7_FD_190184 | JGI IMG/M metagenome (GOLD analysis project Ga0257110, IMG submission 190184) | Marine microbial communities from Northeast Subartic Pacific Ocean, Canada - LP_J_2015_P26_10m | ecosystem: Environmental > Aquatic > Marine > Oceanic | place: Canada: Northeast Subartic Pacific...
CTCAAATACTAATTAGGTTCTCAAATACTTAAAATAATTTTGTGTAGAAAAAAGTAGAAATAAATGCCTAAATATATTTTAGTCATTTTCTTGAAGGGTTCTCAAATACTATTTAGGTTCTCAAAATCTTAAAATAATTTTGTGTAGAAAAAAGTATAAATAAAATGCCTAAATATTTTCAGGCATTTTCTTGAAGGGTTTTCATTTTTAGAAATTTGAGAACCAAAATAGTATTTGAGAACCTAATTATAGATATAATAACTTTGGTTCTCTATATTTTAGAATATCTGCTCTTTGTTTTGTAGTAGGGAATTCAGAAAACCCATATATATCTTGTAATAATAACCACTCGAATAAACCACCACTATAAATATAAATGTTTGAGAACCCAATACTTTTTAATTGTGAGTACTTATCATATGGAGTATTATCTGATGCATTCTTACCATATATGATAAGGTATGTATCAATATAATCTTTTTTTTTCATTAATTCATTGATAATTTTTTCTTCATTATCACATAAAATAGTAGATTCTATCAAACACGACTGATCATTCGATGGTAGAGTATTAATTATTATTGTTTTATTATTTGATATAATACTTTTAATATCTTCAAAACCAATTTTGTTTGGATAATCTGAGAACCATTTAAAAATATTCATTAATTTGTTATAAATGAAATATATGAATAATTATTTAATATTTTTGATATAAAAAATATAAACATTTGTATACTATTATAATGAGATGGATAAATATTATAAAAGTATTATAATTTATGAAAACAAAGATATTATATATGATAAGTTTTTAGGATTTACTTTTGATAAAAACAGTTTATTTGAGATTTTTTTTGGAAATCGTTTGAATACAAAACATAAAAATTTAAAACGGTTATTAGATAATAGAGAAATAAATAATGATACACATGATTCGTTAATGGATATATTTACATATGTACAAAAAACATATTGGAATATTTCAAAGTTTGCACGTATATGGAGATATAAAAATGCAAGAATTTATAATAAAGAGGATTTGTATTTGAACCCAATAAATGAGTCTATGAGAAATGTAGTAGTAATTTTTCAAAACAATTGGAAATATTTATTTCCATTAAAAGAATTAATGAAGTTTACGAATGAAAATTTGATGAATTCACCATATTTTTTTCCAAATCCGTTGTCTTGTAAAAATCCATACACAAATATTCCATTATCGAAATCGCAATTATATTATATATATTTTAAAATACGTGAAAGTGATTATACTATACCAATATTATATTATCGTTTTTTTTTGTGTAATTTTAATATTAAAACATTTTCTAATGAAAACCAAGCACTAATTAAAGAAACATATATGAAACATGCTGTTAATAATATTAATAGATCAGATGTAATTAATATTGTAAATGAAATGTTGAAATATCATAGAATAAAGAGGATTCGAATTAACCCTTTCTTTCCTAAAGATATTTTGTTTGATAAACTGAAAAATTATATTAGTTTATATTTGGAATCAATTAATAATTACAATATGAATTTACGTTTAGATTTATGTAAGAAATTACATGTAAAATTAAGTAATTTAGTTGAATATAATCCAAATTTTGGTAGAAAGCGTGTGAAACTGGTGTCTAACGAGAAAAATCCATTTAAAAGAAAACAAATTGTTGTAACATATAATGATGATGTTCCACTATTTGATGAACCAAATTCACAAAGTTTTATGAATAGTCATAATGAATTGTATGATAATAATATACCGGTTGAATTACCAAGATTAACACGTCATTATGCTGAAAATAATATTAGAGTATCGCGAACAAATAATAGAAATACTAATTTAATAAGGATGAATATAAGAAGTATACAAGGAAATATAAATACAATAATTGAAAATTATGAGAGTGATGAAAATAGAACTGTAGTATTAGATGATAGTGATGAAGAAAATAGTGAAACTCATGAAGAGATGGAACAAGATATTGAATTAGAAATTGAAGAAGATGAAGATAATAGTGAAGAACCAATTGAACAAGAATTAGAAGAAATGAACAATATGATGAATGAATTATATTTTGAAAATGAAAGTGATTAATGTGGTTATAACGTTTTGTTAAAAAATTGATTATAAAATAATATAATAAATATATGGCATAGTACTTATTATACCATATAATAAATAAGATGGATCTCAGACAAGATAAATTAACACGTGCTGAATGGGATAGTATTGAAGTTCCTATTTCTTATTTTGAAAAAGATATTTTAAATATGATGATTCAAGGATATGAGAATTCAAATATAAAACAAAATAAAAATATTTCGATGATATCATTTTTAAAAACAGAAAAAACACCAGAAAATGAAAAGTTTTTGTATGATAAATATTTTGAACCGGTAATTAGTAAAATTTGGAAAAAATACGGAGAGTATATGGGAGAACGAAATGAATTAAAAAGAAGTACTTCTATAAAAAAGATGAAGAGTGTAGATATTGTAAGGATTCAAAATATGGAATCAAATATATTACAAAATAAAGATGATTTGTATGAATTTTTGTTACTGACTTTTACTACAAAACTGTGTAAATACATTCAGGATGGTAAATCTAAATATTCTTTGTATCTTTATACACTTGTTATGTTAAGAAAAAATTCTATATTAGATATTAATCCATATGTATTGGATTTTGTTGATAAAATGATTTGTCATGTAAATAGTAAAATAAATTTGTTAGATATAATTGAACATTCTTATGAATTTATAGAAAAGAATAAGACATTATTGATGTATTCTGATAAAGAATTATATAGTCATCAAAAAGAAATTTATTCAATATTTCGTCAAAATAAAAGAAAAGATGGAAATTCTGCAAATTTGGTGTTTTATAAAGCTCCTACTGGTACAGGAAAAACTTTAACACCAATTGGATTATCTACAGAGTATAAAATAATATTTGTATGTGCAGCTCGACATATTGGTTTAGCTTTAGCAAAATCAGCAATATCTATGGGTAAAAAAATTGCATTTGCATTTGGTTGTGAAACAGCAAGTGATATTAGATTACATTATTTCGCTGCATCAGATTATACAAGAGATAATCGAACCGGTGGTATAAGAAAAGTAAATAATGAAAAAGGTGAAAAAGTAGAAATCATTATTTGTGATGTTAAGTCGTATATAACTTCGATGCATTACATGTTGGCATTTAATGATTCTTCACAATTAATAACATATTGGGATGAACCAACAATAACTTTGGATTATGATAGTCATGAAATTCACGACGTCATACATGAAAATTGGAAAAATAATATTATTCCAAATATAGTATTATCTTGTGCAACTTTACCGGATCCATCAGATATTATACCAACTATAATGGATTTTCATGATAAATTTCCTTTAGCTGAAATTCATAATATATTGAGTTATGATTTCAAGAAGTCTATTCCTATTATTAATAAATCCGGTATTGCGATGTTACCACATAATAGTTATGAAAACTACACGGATTTATCGACATGTATTGATACATGTATGAACAATAAAACATTATTACGTTATTTCGATTTATATGAAATCCAACAATTTATATTGTTTATGAATAGGTCACAATATTTAGATGAAAGATTTAAAATATGTAATTATTGGAGTAGTATTGATGAAATTACGATGAATTCTATTAAAGAATATTATTTGATAATATTACAAAATATTTCACAGGAAGTATGGAATGAGATATATCCGACTGTTTCAAAACTAACAAAAGAGTATTTTTCAAAAACATCTAAAATAACGAAGTCACAAAGTTTGGATATTATTAGTAATAATTCAGGAGGTGGTAGTTTAAAAAGAACACATAGTGTTATACAATCGAAGGAAAATACAGTATCAAGTGTACCTCGAACAGGTATTTTAGCAACAACTGAAGATGCTCATACATTAACAGATGGTCCAACAATATTCTTATGTGAAGATGTATCTAAAATTGGTAAGTTTTATATACAACAGAGTTCTATTCCAAATTCTGTTTTTCAAGAATTGATGAGTAAAATATTAAAAAATAGCAAATTATCGGAACAAATAGATAGTATTGAAAAAACTTTAGAAGATTTAGAAAATAAAACTGAAAGTGAAAATAAAGAATCATATGATGTTGATAAAAAATCTCCTCAAATCCAGAAAATTTACAAAGATTTAGACAAATTAAGGGAACAAATCAAATATATTAATATTGATCCTTTATACATTCCAAATACGATTCCTCATCAAAATAAATGGAATCCAAATAAAATAAATTATGAGGAAGCATTTGTTCCGACAATAGAAGAGAAGTTTGTAAAACAAGTTATGTCATTAGAAATTGAAAATTATTTGAAAGTATTATTATTGTTAGGAATTGGATTATTTATAGAAAATGTTCATCCAAAATATTTAGAAATAATGAAAACGATGGCATCTAATCAAGATTTGTTTATGATAGTAGCTTCAAGTGATTACATATATGGAACCAATTATAGTTTCTGTCATGGATATTTAGGAAAAGATTTACAAGATATGACAAAAGAAAAAACTTTACAATGTTTAGGAAGAATTGGTAGAGGACATATACAACAAAACTATACAATAAGATTTAGAGATGATACAAATATAGATAAGTTATTTATTAGAAAAGAAGTAAATAAAGAAGCTGAAAACATGTGTCGATTATTTAATAATTAAATTTAATGAAAATTTATAGAATTTATCACATAAAAATATTAATTAAGGGTTTTAATGATTTAAAGTAAAAATTGAATATAATTTTATAATTACATAATAAAATGTCTGCTATTGTTTCTCAACAACAACCTCAAGGATCTGCCACTGCTCCTGAAAATAATCTGTCTACTCCTAATGGATATAGATTGCCTGAAAATACAACACTACAACATGCTATTAAATTAGGAATTGTAGAAGATAAACCAGTAATGATGGATTATTGGACAAACTCTTTAGATAAAACCGTTATTATTGGTGTAAAAGAGTCTAAAGAAAAGTTATTGGTTAAAAGTGAAGATGAATACACAAGTCCAATTGCAAAAATTTTCAAAGTAGGTAAAGAATATATTATTATGACAGAAAACTCAATCTATATTGTGGATGTTGAAATTCCAACAAAACGTATTTCTGCTTAATATTTATAGTTTTAGTTATAACTTTTCGTAAAATATACATTATAATAAATAATACATATTTTTACATTTTTTACATTTTTTACATTTTTTACATATTTTTACATATTTTTACATATTTTTACATATTTTTACATATTTTTACAATATATCTTTTAATAATTCAATTTTTTGTGTAGTTAATGATTTAGGAAATTCTATTGAAAATTCAATTATAAGATTACCTGTTTGATTTTCTTTTATAAACCCATAATTAGGTATTGTTTTTTTATCATCTGGTTTTACAATCGAATGTTTATTTTGATTATTTATTTTTAATATTTTATTACTCAAATGCTTTAAGTCGAATGAAAATCCACATAAGGATTCTTTTAATGAAATATGTTTTTTATATATTAAATCTAATCCACATTTTTCATACAAACTATCTTTTTCAATTTCTACTATTACATTTAGATCACCAATAACATCAGAATTTACTTGATCACCTTTTTTTTCAAAAACATATACTTGTTCATTATTAACACCCGGAAATATAGTGACATCCATTTTCATAAGTTCTACACTATTACTATAATTACCTTTTACAGTTCTTTCATATTGAATTTCTTTAATACATCCATGATAAACTTCATACAAATTAACTGTAACAACGACTTCAACTGGTTCTGGTTTTTCTATAAATATAGGTTGTGTGAATTCTTGTTTATTAGTAAATGGTGAGAATCCGTTTGTATGAAATATTTTTATATTTGGCATTTGTTGTGCATTTGGATCAATACCTAGACCTCCAAATAAATTCATGAATGCTGCTGCTGGTTCATTTGTTCTAGCATTTACAAATGTAGGACATGGAGGAACAGGACCGCCTGAACCTCCAAATATCATATTTATAATATTATTAATATCATTTAATTCATCTTGTATAGAACCACTTCCTCCAATAAATCCGAATTTAATTTGCATATCATATTGTTTCTTTTTTAAATCATCTCCAAGAATTTCATAAGCTTCGTTAATTTTCTGATAAATAGAAGGATCAGATGTTGTATTTCTATCAGGATGATATTGCATACTTAATGATCTATATGCTTTTTTGATTTGTTCAGAAGATGCATCTTGTGAAATATTTAATATGTTATAATGATTATCCATAAAGGTAAGAGTTTATATATAAATAATGTAGCTTTTTATATATAATTTTTTTCGCAAATATTCAAAAAAAATTATACAATAATTCAAATATATAGAGAAATAAGAATAAATACATAAATACAAAAATCAATGAATAACGGTGAAACAATTTTGTCAAAATATAAACCATACATACTAAAAGATTTTTATTTAGAAGAACATACATCAAATATTATAAATACTTTGTTTGAAATAGATGATTTAAATATATTGTTTATTGGTTCTAATGGTTCAGGAAAAACCACTCTTTTAAATGCCATAATACGAGAATATTATAATTTATCTAAAACAAGTTCAGTACCAGAAACAAATATTTTATTTATTAATAATTTGAAGGAACAGGGTATTCATTATTTTCGAAATGAAATGAAAACATTTTGTCAATCACAGTCAAATATTTTTGGTAAAAAGAAAATAGTTATTATAGATGATATTGATACTATAAATGAACAAAGTCAACAGGTTTTTAGAAATTATATAGATAAATATAAACACAATATTCATTTTATATCAGTATGCACTAATGTACAAAAAGTTATAGAAAGTATTCAGTCTCGAACACATATTTTAAAATTATCAAAACCTAACACTACACAGATCAAGCAATTAATGGAAAAGATAATTGAAAATGAGAATATAGTAATAGATGAAACTTCTAAAAAATATATTTTAGATATGTGTGATGGATCTTTTCGACTTTTAATAAATTGTTTAGAAAAAATTTTTATTTTAGGAGAACCTGTAAATATAGAATTATGTATGAAACTTTTCTCGAATGTATGCTTTCGAAATTTTGAAAAATACATAAATTATCTAAAAAATGGAAATCTTCAGAAAAGTATTGAAGAATTATATTTAGTATATTGTCAAGGATATTCTGTTATAGATATTTTAGATTATTTTTTCATATTTTTAAAGCAAACACAATCTTTGGATGAAATGACAAAATATAAAATCATTCCATATTTATGTGAATATATCACTATAACAAACAAAATACATGAAGATTCGATTGAATTAGCACTTTTTACAAACGATATTTTACATTTATGTTTTACTTAATAAAGTGCGATAATATATATCATGATTATTTAGGAATATATCTTAATCATATAAATAAATCAATAGTTATATGTTGAATCAAATATTTAAATTACAAGTACCGATTCAATATTTGTATAACTTACTAGATAAGTTTTGTATAAAACATGAAAATTATTATTTAGTAAATATTGATTCTTACAAAAGAATGTTATTTCATGAATATCAAAAAGAATTTATAGAAGAACTTAGGAAATATTATCATACATCAAAACATTTTTATTTGGATAGAAAATTAACATATAATTCTTTTACTAATATTATTAGACAAATATGTAAAAGTAATAATCATAATTTTACTTCAAAAATAAAGTATAACGAGTCGAAATATATTATTGAATTTTTTATTTATTTCGATACATAGAGCATATTATATTCTTCATAATATAATATACATTCATAATATAGACATATGAACTCAAAAACTGTATTTAAATACGCAACAATTATAGTTATTTTAGGTATTGCTGGTTATATTGGTACAACCGTCAAAAATAAATTTGATACAAAAGAAAAAGACGAATATAATATGATTAAAAATTATTTATTGAATGATTCACCTTTATACGGATACAATAAACCTAAATTATGGATACATACAAAATATGAAATTAATGCACGTAAATGGCTTGACTTTTATTCCAAAAATACATATGATTTAAATCAAGAGTATATTCATATTTGTATTCAATCTATCATTCAACACTGTAGTGATGATTTTCATATATGTTTGATCTCAGATGAAAGTTTTTCAAAATTATTACCATCATGGGATATTCAATTATCTAATGTTGCACAACCATTTAGAGATCAATACAGGAAATTAGCTATGGCACAACTTGTATATTATTACGGTGGATTTATAATACCTAATTCATTCTTATGTTTGAAAAATATTTTCCCATTATTTAAAAGTGGAATATATGGAAATAAACCTTTTGTATTAGAAACTATTAATCGTACTTCAAATCAAGAAGTATCTCCACGCAAAATGTCATTTATACCTGATGAATATTTCATGGGAGCTATGAAAAATGATCCTCAAATCGAATCTTATATTAGATACTTGAAAAATAATACAAAATTACCACATTTTACCGAAGAACCCACCTTCAAAGGCTATAATAGTGAATTTCTTATGACTAATATTAATAAAAATAATTTTAACATGTTGGATGGAAAATTTATTGGTATTAAAAATACAAAAAATAAACCTATATTAATTGAAGAACTATTTGAAGATAATAATATACTACTTTCGAATGAACTATATGGTATTTATATTGATCAAGATGAAATTTTGAAAAGACATAAATATCAGTGGTTTGCTGAATTATCTAAAAAACAAGTATTTGAAACCAATAATATACTTGTGAAATATATGAAAATTGCGGTTGAACCACAACCACCAAAAACCACAATTAAATCTTTAGATGATTTAGAATATGAACATATTGGAAACCCACACGAATGTGTTGTTTCTATTTAACTTTTATTCAAAAAATTGATAAAAATTATATGTTTTATTTAACACATATAAATTAAAATGAAAAGTATTTTATACTTACTAATATCTTTGATGTCTGTTAAAGGATTTTTGAATAAATTTCCAATAGAATTAAGAAGTGAAATATTTAAAATAAGTAAACTGGAAAATTTGATTTCATCAAAAGCCATAGTTTCTTCCATTATTGATGATATGAGAAGTGAAATCAATATAGAAAAAATGTTCTTTCAGTTAAATGATGCAAATTATTTAAGTTGTTGTCTATATTTTACAATATTTAGTACCTTCATATTTAGTCAAATTCAATATTTTAATAATATTGATAAAACGGAAAAATATATGAAAATGTCCAAATTTAAGCAAATTAAAAAAGTGGCACAGAAAATTGGATTTGTATTTTTGTTTGTAATATTTAGAGATATTGACAACGCTATATAATAAATCTTTAATATTTTATCTCCTATATAGTATATAACACCGCATTATGGGAAAATCTTTCACAGAATGTAAAACAGTCATCGAAAACGGTCATAGAAGACTCAGATATATTAATACACGTACTAAGAAAAATCTACCAATTCGCGTTGGATCTAAAGGAGGACTTTCCGTTAAATCTCCAGGAGCTAAGTCCAGAAGATATATCAAGAAACAATGCTCAAAATCAAAACCAGGAAAACAATTCTGGATGACCGCCAACAGCTTGAAAAATAAAAGTATGAAAAAAAAGTAAATCTTTGAAAAGTCTATATATTTTAATATAAAACATATAGAATTAATGTCTTGATGATAAAGATCTTCTACGAGATTTTATTTTTTTGGACTTTCGTATTTTATTACGATTTTTTCGTTTTTTATAACTTTTTCGTTTTGTACTTTTACCACCAAGTTCTCTTATACGCGGATGCGGATAATGTGTTGAGTTGATTTCTTGTCTGAATTGTTCACGAATTTCACGAATTGTTGGTAAATCATTACTTGGATCGTTCAGCGGATTATTATTTGGATCGTTCATTTGAATATTTTCATTCAATAACATATCATTATTATTAACTTCTAAGAGAGAACTAAAAACTTCTTCATTTAAATCAAAGAAACTTTCTGAAATCTCTCTCATAAGATTATTTAATCCTTGATTCATAACATTATTTAATCTTTCATTACCTAAAAAAATAATTAAACTAATAGACACAAGATACATAAATGATTGAAATCTTAAAAGATAAAAAGCAGGTCCATTACCTCCTTCATAATTACCGTAAAAAAATAATAACATATTACCAAAAGTACCAAAAACGAAATATAAAAACTCATTATCACGTGGTAAATTTTGAAGATAAATATTTACAAAAAGAAGAAACGATGTTAGTAATAGTTCTGTAATTCTACTATCTAAAATATCATGATAAGTATCTCTAGCGTTGTTAATATAATTACGTAACCTTAACCTCCATATTGGTGTTATTATTAATTTATTTGAAGAAATTTCTATTGGTCTTCTACACATCGGACAAGTATTTCTATCATTTAACCATGTTGTTAAACAACTTTTATGAAATTTATTATTACATTGTGGACATGAAAGAGACAGTGGATTCTCTTCAAAATCATTAAAACAAATTGGACATTCACCTTCATTTCCACCTAGTTTTTTTTTTCTTTTTAAAAAATGATCTATAATTTTATTTGTAGTAGTTTTCAATTCTTTTTTTTGTGATTTAGTTAATTTACATTTATCAAGCGTTTCATCTAAACTTTTATTCAATTTTGATTTTTCTATAACAGGTAAAGTGTATATAATATCTTCTGTCAAAGTTACCATTTTTTTAAATAATTTTTTTTTGTGTTTTTCATTATTTGTAGTTGTTAATTTTATCTTTTTTGTTTCATCATATATACTTCGTAGTGTTTCTTCGAAATTGTTCATATACTATATATTTAATAAACATTATTGTGTGTATATATGATATAGTATGCCGCCTAAATCTAATAAAATAACTACACAAAAACTAAAAGCCCGTATTAAATGTGTTCAAAAATTTAGAAATAAATATTTAAACAAAACTGTGAAAAAAACATCTAGAGTATCTAAAGAACCTAAGAAACCTAAATCTCCTAAGAAACCTAAATCTCCTAAGAAACCTAAAGAACCTAAAAAAGCTAAATCTCCTAAGAAACCTAAAGAACCTAAGAAACCCAAATCTCCTAAAACTAAGAAAGTTACTAAAACTTCAAAGTAAATTATTTATTTTGTTTGTCATCAGGTTTATTCTTTGAATTAATAAGAGATTCATATTGTCTTACACGTTTTTGATTATATGTATCATATTTAGTTTTATCCTTTTTTAAATTCTTATCTTTTCCTTTACGATTATTAGTTGAATCCATGTTTATACTACGTTATATAAAGTTAAAAAAGATAATCAATTTTTTATGTGATTATGATATAAATGAAGGATTGGTTATTACCGATTTTAACTGTTTCCTTGTTTTATTCACTTGGTCAAGTATATATTAGAAGTTGTAATCTATTAAATGTAGATTATCGAACTCTTATTGTTTATTATTATTTAATAAATGGAATATTTGGTATTTTATTATATTTATATTTCACATACGATGAAAGTATTTCACTTGAACTTAACTTAAATACATTTACAACAGTATTTATGACAGTCTTTTTATTTGCAGTTGGAACAATATTTTTGATTTATTCTATTTATTGTAAGGCTAATTTAGGAATACTGAATACAGTTAGAACGTCTACTCAAGTTATTATTACTCTTTTATTAGGATATATATATTTCAAAGAAATGGTTACTATGAAACAATTTTTGGGTGTAATAGTATCTTTGTTAGGTATTGCATTAGTTCTATAAAAATAAATTATTTTTCATAATATATTAAAAAATAATGTTTTATAAATTACCAGATGATATTTTAAGACATATATACGAATTTGATGATACATATAGAAAAAAATATGATATAGTTATGAAAAGTCTAGTTTGTGCTTTCAATAAATATCATAGATACACACACATTCATCTATTTCATAATGATTTACAATATAACATTAATCAAATTATTTTGACTATTTTTGATTTTGTTAGAAATCAACCATTAGATATTTAATAACTTCGAGTAGTACCAACAACTCCAGACAATAATAATAAATTTAATATTTTTTGATAACTGAACCGAACAAGTATTTCTTTACGGTTTTCTTTCAAACTATCAAAATCTTCAGCTTCTCTTGGACTAATACCTATTTCTTTATTAAAGTAATGCATTATAATAAAACTAAACATGTTATCATCGTAATCTAATAATAAACTTTTAGCTTCTTCAACAATATTTTTGTCATTTGTGAGTTCTTTTATTTCATTTTCATAAATTCTTGCTTTTGAATATATCATAAGGAAAGAGTCCAACAATATTAAATACATTAATATAATAACCTTTGTTTGTGTTTCATCTTCATGTAATATCCATTCTTGATTTCTACATAAATCAGAATCACAATCAATAAATTTAACTTCTAAGTGCCCATCTTCATTTTCACGCAACACAATATTTCTACTAGTAAAATCGTAATACACATAATTCATCGACGTTATTTTCCCTAATATTTTTTGAATTTGATGACGTATATCATCAAATATACTTTCTTGAGTTTTGTAATATTCTGATGTTTGTAATATTTTCATATATATTTTTTTTTCAATAAATGTTTTGAGCGTGTATTCATAATTTTCCATTATCATATATCTATGTATAGTATTCATGATCTTGACATTTCCTAAAAAGTAAATATTTGGACAAAGCTTTTTTCTTAAAAATTTCAAAAATATTTTTTCATCTTCATATTTTTCCTGAATATTTAGATGTTTGTCTTCATTAAATTTACTTGCATCTTCTAGATTTAAATACATTTTTGTTATTCGAAAAACAAATTGCTTATTCCTATAAATATTATTATGACCACCTTTTCCATAATAATCTTTCAACGCAAATCCAAATCTTTCAAACACGTCTTTTATTTCATCAGTAAAATGCCGATGTATAGGATTTTTCATCGGTTTCATATTTGGGTTACTTATTAATTTATCTTTGTTAATATTACGTAAATCATTAGTACTTAACCACCCTGAAGGTATTTCCTTTGTTAACATGTTTACTTTGTTTAATTATATATGTTATATAAAATTATATAATTAGATCAATTTTTTGTGGTTTTCTTGAATGTTTTAGTTTTAGATTTTAAATGCTTTCTACGAGTTTTTCCTTTACCACCATATTTGGTTGTTATTTTTTCATCTTCATCGTCGCTTGCTCCATTTTCATCTGCATCTGGGTCAATTAATTCATGTAATTTATTTTTTTCAATATCTAAAGTTTGAGCTTCAGTAGCACCGATACCTTTTAATCCGAAACTTTTTCCAATTTCAACACCTTCTTTTGCGGTTGATCCCCATCCTGAATCTTCAATCATATTTTTTCTAGCGGCTGTTCCTTCATTTGTATCTGTAGTTATAACAAATATATATGGAGTTCCATCTTCTTCAACCGATAAAGGATTACCATTCGCATCTTTTTTAACCACTTTCATATAATTTAATTTTATACCAAACAAAATCTTTAAAATTTTCATATATGTTCCAATAGCATCCCAAGTTAATGTTTTATCAAAAATTGCTTTAGTCCATATTTCACGTTTTCTATATACATAAATATCTTCATGTTTTGGTTCTTCATTTAATTGTAGTAAATTTTCATTCATTTTAAGACCATATTCTTCACTATCCATAAATGTATAATTATCTTTTTTATTTTTAATAGTGTGAACAACAAAATCATAAACTTCAATAAAATCAGCATCATTATCTTTAAAAGAAACTGCCCATAAAACAAATGTATTTGGATCTATCTCTACTTCATCCTTAGATTCTTCTTTAGGTTTTTCATCAGGAAATGCACCTTTAGCTTTAGCCTTTTTCACCATATCGGTTACAGCGCTTAAATCAGTTGAAATTCGTTGTAAAATAGCTTCAATACTATCTTTAGATTTTGGTTTACTAGATTGAAACATATTACTTAAAAATCCAGTAACTGTATTTTTTTTTGTATCATCTTTTCCACCAACCGTTTTTTCATCCACAGGTTGATCATGTGGAGCAGAAGCTTCATTTGTTGTATCATTTTTATTTTCTCGACGTTGTTTCCTTGCTTCTTTTTTTTTATCATTTTCTTTTTTTCTATATGCTTCTGTTGTATCATATGTAATACTTTCCTTTTCAGTAACTTTTAAATCTGGATAATAATTTTTATAAATTAAATAATATACACCTTTTTTTCCATCTTTATCTGTTATTTCTATTTTTTTCCATACAAATTTATGTTTTAAATCTTCTGGTTCATAACCAAATTTTTGTTTAACTTCAGTATCGTATGGAATCATATCCAATTTTATTTTAGCATTATTTTCATCATCTGGAACATCCTCTATTTCTGTAGTAATTGCCATACCATTACCTTGAATCCATACACTTCCATCTATTCTTCCGTCATGAAATGTGAAAGGTCTATAAAATGTATCATGAACACCATACCAAGACATGGGTGGTTTATAAGGAGTGGGAACCCTAACTAACCCTAACCCTACTGAAGGTTTTACATTTTCATCATTTGGTTTTGTATTAGCAGTATCAACCGGTTTTACATTAACAGGTTTTTGTGTATCACTCATATTAATAATTTACTATATACATAATAATTATAAATATTATATTTCTAAATATAAGTTGTGTTGTATTATTATAAAATTTCAAACAATATAAATATTAGATTACAGTATTCTATAATGGAATCTACTTATATCGACGGATCGATATATGCTGTTCGAGAATTATATGAAAAATATAGAGAAGAACCTTATATGATTCAAAGACTGTCTCAATACATTAAAACTCAATTACCAACAATAATGGAATCATTTCACAATAATCATCTACAAAGAAATATTAGAAATCAAGAACTAATAAATAATCAAGAAATTTTTATAGAAAATTTTTTTAACCGTTTCAAAAATTATTATTATTGTGTAAACACAGAAAAGTTTTTTTATTATGATCAAAAAAATTATATATTGATTAATGAAGATGATATATTGCATCATATTTTAAGAACAATTACTGAATCCGGTACTATTTCTGCATGGAAACAAAGAACTAAACTTACTATAATGAAGCGTATCAAAGAAAACAATATTTTGAAAACCATTCCTAATTCTGATACTATTCAACAAGTTATTGATTTATTTTATCCTACGGTTTTTCAAACAAAGAATGAAGCAAAGTATTTTTTGACAATTTTGGGTGATAATATTCAAAAGAAGCATTTAAATTTAATACATTTTGTAGATCCTAAATTAAAGTCATTTATTAGAGAATTAAATAATTATATTCACATATATGTTTCGGGACAGTGTTGTCAAACAATAAAATATAAATATCATGAACATGATTATACTTTATGCAGAGTATTGAACTGTAATGAAATAAGTACTAATTTTCAAAAACAAGGATTAGAACAATCTTTAAATATATTATGTGTAGCTTCACATTATTCTACACGTTATGATTCTTCAGATGATTACTTAGAAAGGATGAATAACGATGTTCTCAAAAACGAAATATTGTTTTTGAAAAATACATCTCCTGATGATTTGATTTCTAAATTTCTAAATCAATATATTCAAATAAATCCTTCTATAGATGAAAATAATGGTCAACAAATTTTATGGAAAAATATATTATATTTATGGCGTCATTTCCTAAATCATTTAAAAATACCATCTGTAATTTTTCAACAAGTACTCAAAACTAAAATAATTGAACGGTTACATGATAACTATGATGAAATAAGTGATTCTTTTAAAAATATTTCTAGTAAATGGTTACCAAAGATTCAAAAATTTATTACATTTTGGAATGAAAATATGGAACATGATGAATTTGAAACAGATCTTGAAATTGAAGAAGTTATGCTTATTTATAAAAAATGGCTAAATGATCAATCAATTCAAATAAATGAAAAGCAAGTGTTTGATATTTTACAATATTATTTTCCAGATGTTGAAACTGAAAGTGAAAAATTCATAAATAAAATACGTTGTAAACTTTGGGATAAAAATTTGGATATACAGATTTGTTTGGAAAATATCAGAGAATTAATGATGTCTAAACAATCAAGTTCTCCAGAAATTTATTCTCAAACTACCATTTCAATTTATGAAATTTATCAGAAATATTGTAAAATCCAATATACTTCTCAAAAAATGATTGTTAGTAAAAATTATTTTGAAAAATATGTTTATGAAAATCTTACACAATATATTATGAATAATAATATGATTTCATTAGAATGGATACATTACTAAACAGCTAAAGTTTCATAAATAATAAATATATGTTAATATTTATTATTGTGTATTTTGAATTAATTTATAGCTTTGCTACAGCATCAGCAACCTCTTGGTGTGCATCTTCTCCACCCATGATAGTAAGAGGAGGTTTGGTTGTTGGGTTCTCAGCGTCTCCACCCTTCTTCATAGACTTTCTTCTGGACTTACCTCCTTTCTTGACATAACCGAATTTACCCTTCTTGGCAAAGTATCCGTGCTTTTCCAAACGCTTTTCCTTCTTGGCGGTCTTGTGCTTCTTCAAACTGACAATACGTCCCCACTTGTTCTTGACAAAACATTTCTTGGTAAGTTCTTTACCATTTTTGTCCTTTCCAGGTCTCTTGTATGCAGTACCATTCATTACTTGTTCACGAGAACCAGTAAGCATCTTGTATTTCTTACCATTAATATGGAAGAATCCGTCAGAAGATTTAGTGTATCTCTTGGTCATCTAATTGATATATACATTATATAGAAAAAATATATTTATCTAATAATTCATCCTAAATACTGGCAAATTTGGTTGAACAATAGCAGATGAACTGGATGAAATCATAGGTGATGCATTTTTTACGATTTGAGAATAACGCATTCTGTTAGATATTCTCGAGTCATTTGTTGATGTTCCTAAATTATTGGTTTTCAAAATAGGAAATCCACAAATTTCTGAATTTTTTTGAGAAGCACAATACTTATAAATTTTACTTTGTTCTCTTGGAATTTCTTTGAAACGAAATACGATTTGATTCGACATATTGGAGTATAGATTGTTCTGATATTTTGTTATGTTTTAATGTAATAATCTGTATTAAATCTTTGACTTGTTGGTACTTCTCTATTACCTTTTATATAATGGTTTTTAGATAACCCCAAATATTTAGTAAAATTAATAAACCAAGCGGTTGGATTGAATTTATGAGGTTCAGAAGCACGATAATCTTTTGGATATGTATGATGATAATTATGCCAACCTTCACCTAATGAAACAATTGATACAAATAAATTTTCATTAGCATCTAGTTTTTTATTAAATTTATTATTCCCATAGTTCCAGTGATTTAAAGAATTCACTAACCAAACAAAATGCAAAACTAAAATTATTCTTATAAAATTAGACAAAAAACTATTTTTAAATGTTTCTTTCCAAAAAACAATAGGTATTATGGTTAATACAGCAAATAATGTAATATATAAATAAACATAATAGTTATGCTGTAATACTAGTAAATTATTTTTTTTTAAATCATCAATATCAGTTTTACTAATTTCTCTTTTTTCTTCTTCATCGCAACCGTGAATTAGCCAACCCATATGAGCATAATAGAATCCTTTTTTAATATTATGAGGATCACCATTACTTTCTTCATTACGATGATGTGTTCTATGAGATTTAGCCCACCAAATTGCAGAAGATTGTGAAGCAATAGTACCAAATATTAAATAAAATATTTCTAGAATAGTAGAACTTTCATAAGTTTTATGACTCCAAAGTCTATGATATCCACCTGTAATAGAAAAAAGTGAAAATATTCCAACTAATAATTGAAAAAGAATAGTTTTATTATTAATTTTTGTTATCAAAAATAAAGAAATAAAAAACATAATATGAAATATAACTAAAGCCGGTGATCCATCATAATTAAATACATTTTTATTAAGTTTCATTATATAATATATATTAAAACGATATTATATATTATAATTAATATTTAATTACACAATCTCTTCTAGGGTATTTATCTGGACATCCTTTTGTTAAAAGAATTTGATATAAACTAATATAACATAAATTAAAATTAGCTGCTATACCTAATAAATAAAAATTCCACATTCTTTTAAATTTTTCATCATATCTAGGAAGTTTATCCCAATTATCATTAATATTTTTATGCCAAGCCAATAGAGTAGGTGCATAATGTTTACCAAGATTATGCCAATCAATTAAGAAAAATTTATCTAAAAATGCATTAGATACTTCTTTTAAAGAAGGAGTATGAGCATTAGGAAAAATGTATTTATCTAAAAATGCACTTTTACCATCAAAATACTTAAATTCAGGCTGTCTTGATATAAAATGAACTAAACAGATACCTTTATCTTTTAAATGTTTTTTAATTACATTGAAATATTCTTCATAATTACTTAGACCTATGTGTTCTAAACAACCTATCGATACAACTTTATCAAAAATTAAATCATCAGGAATATTTCTATAATCCATAAAATTAATTTCAATTTTTTTATTATCTTTATATTTTTCTTTAGCCCAATTCACTTGCTCTTGTGATATAGTTACACCATAAACATATACTCCATATTTTATAGATAAATAGTTTGCTAATCCACCAAATCCGCAACCAATGTCTAATAATCTTTCACCTGGTTGTAAATTTAATTTTTGTCCAATTAAGTCTAATTTTTGCTGTTGTGCTTTGTTTAAATTATCAGTATCTTGGAAAAATGAACAAGTATATTGCATATTTTTATCCAACATAATTTCGTATAAATCATTACCTACATCATAATGAATCCCAATATTATCTTTTGCTATTTCTTTTCCTTGAGGATTAATAATTTTATTCTTAATATAACTAAAATAGTCATTCAAATTATAATTATCATATTTTTCAACTTTATCATAGTTTTTACATATATGAAATAATGTTTGATACAAGTCTTTTGTATCCCAATATTCTTCCATATAACTTTCTGCTAATCCTAATTCACCATTACTAAAAATCATTCCCCACATTCTATCATCTTTTACAATTATATCTTGAGGTCTAGAACCACCAATAATAATATCACATTTTTTAAATAATTCAGTAACAACAGTTTTACTGCTCTTAGACATAATCATTAATACCAATAATATTAATATTACAACTATTATTAATAATGTCCATTTCTGTTTCAATAAAAAATTCAAATTCTTCTTTAAAGACATATATATATAAACATTGCACAAAAAATTGATTCAAAAAAAGTATAAAAATATAATCATATAATCCTTATCTATATAATTATGTCCGTAGATCTAGCTCAACAATATCAGCAAAAAACCGACAAGCAACACATCTTGGATAACCCCGATACGTATATCGGTTCCGTTGAAATCGTTGATGCCAACTTATGGGTCTACGACGATGAATCCAACAGTATAAACCTCAAAACAATTGAATACAATCCGGGATTATATAAACTGTTTGATGAAGGTATCGTAAATGCCCGAGATCATGTTGTTCGAATGATCCGTTCCACTTCAACAAACAAAAGACTTGTTAATTCAATCGATACAAAAATTTCAGAAGACGGTACCATTACTATTACAAATGATGGTAATGGAATAGATGTTGCAAAACATCCAGAAAATGATCTTTGGATTCCCGAAATGATTTTTGGACATTTACGCACTTCTACAAATTACAATAAAGATGAAAAAAAAATCGTAGGAGGTAAAAACGGTTTCGGTTTCAAACTTGTTCTTATTTGGTCTTCATATGGTTATATTGAAACTGTCGATCATACTCGTGGTCTAAAATATTGCCAAGAATTCAAAAATAATTTGGATGAAATTTGTAAACCAAAAATAACTAAATCTTCAGCAAAGCCTTATACCAAAGTTGTTTTCAAACCTGATTATCAAAGACTTCAATTTGATAATGGTCTCACTTCCGATATGATGTGTTTGTTGAAAAAACGTGTATTTGATATTGGAGCCGTTACAGATCATTCTTCTAAAAAAATAAAAGTAACTTTTAATGATCAAACTGTTCCCGTGAAAAATTTCCAACAATATATTGATTTGTATGTAGGAACAAAAGATAAAGATGGAGGAAAACGTGTGTATGAGTCTTCGAGTGAACGTTGGGAATACGGGGTTGCTTTGTCTCCTACACATGAATTCATTCAAGTATCATTTGTGAATGGTATATGTACTTTCAAAGGTGGAAAACACGTGGATTACATTATGGGTCAAATAACTCGTAAATTGTGCGATTATATTGAAAAAAAGAAAAAAGTTAGAGTAAATCCAAGTTCTATTAAAGAACAACTAGTACTATTTTTGAGATGTGATATTGAGAATCCTTCTTTCGATAGTCAAACAAAAGATTATATGAATACACCTTCCAGTAAATTCGGTTCTACTTGTAGTGTGTCTGACAGTTTCGTTGAAAAAATAGCAAAAATGGGTGTTATGGATATAGCGTGTAGTTTAACTGAAGCCAAAGACAATAAACTTGCCAAGAAAACGGATGGTTCAAAAACAAAATCAGTTCGAGGAATTGCTAATTTCATAGACGCCAATAAAAGTGGCACGGCTAATTCTAAAGATTGCATTTTGATTTTGTGTGAGGGATTAAGTGCTATGTCAGGTATTGTTTCAGGATTGTCGAGCGATGATCGTGACAATATTGGCATATATCCTTTAAAAGGGAAACTTTTGAATGTTCGAGGAGAGGTTTCAAAAAAGATTGCTGAAAATAAGGAAATTGGAGATATCAAAAAAATTCTTGGATTGGAGAGTGGAAAGGTTTACGATAATATCGAAACTGTACATTCATGTTTGAGATACGGAAAGATCATGGTAATGACTGATCAAGATTTAGATGGAAGTCATATTAAAGGTCTTTGTATTAATCTATTTCATAGTGAATGGGAAGATCTTATTAAAATACCTGGTTTCATTAGCTTTATGAACACTCCTATTTTACGAGCCAAAAAAGGAAATCAAACATTATTATTTTACAACGATGGAGAATATTTGGAATGGAAACAGCAAATGGATCCTAATGAATTGTCAAGATGGACAATAAAGTATTTTAAGGGATTAGGTACTTCAACTGCTTGTGAGTTTAAAGAATATTTTGCAAATAAGAAAATTGTGGATTTTGTACATAATGGTAGAATTAGCGATGATACTATTGATAAGATATTTAATAAAAAGCGTCCAGATGATCGTAAGACTTGGTTGGAAAACTACAATAAATTATCATATTTAGATACAAATAGACCTGAAGTTCCATATGAACAGTTCATAGATCAAGAGATGATTCATTTCAGTTCTTATGATTGTGCTCGTTCTATTCCAAATGCTATTGATGGTTTGAAAATATCTTTACGAAAAATTTTGTATGCTGCATTTAAAAGAAAACTTACATCGGAAATTAAGGTGGCTCAATTTTCGGGATATGTTTCAGAACATTCGTCATACCATCATGGTGAAGCTTCTTTGAATGGAGCGATTGTAAATATGGCACAAACCTACGTAGGTTCAAACAATATTAATTTATTGGAGCCTAATGGTCAGTTTGGTTCACGACTTCAAGGTGGTGACGATAGTGCTTCGGAGAGATATATATTTACATTATTGAATCCTCTTACACGATATCTATTTCCTGAAGCAGATGACGCAATTTTAAATTATGTAGATGATGATGGAACTATTGTTGAACCAGAACATTATATTCCTATTATTCCATTTTCATTAATAAATGGAATTTCTGGAATTGGTACTGGATTTTCGTGTTCGATACCTTCATTCAATCCTATAACTATTATACAATATTTGAAAAATAAATTAAACAGTCGTTCTAATGAGATGATAGAATTTGTACCTTATTATGAGGGTTTCAAAGGAACCGTTTCTAAAATTGTAGACGAATCAAAATATTTAATAAAAGGTGTGTATGAGAAAATTGGCGAAGATAAGATTAGAATCACCGAACTACCGATTGGAACTTGGACGATGCCATATACAAATACTTTAGAGCAACTTATGGATGGTGCAACAGATAAATCGGGAAAAAAGATTACACCTATAATTAAAGACATGGTATCATTTTCAACAGAAGTGAACGTAGATTTTACAATCACATTTCCTAGAGGTAAACTACAAGAACTTGAAAAGAAACCTCTTGATGCAAATGGAGTGAATGGTATTGAAAAAACTTTGAAATTGGCTACTACAGTAAGTACTACAAATATGCATATGTTTGATGAAGATTCAAAATTACATAAGTACAGTAATGTAGAAGAAATCATCGATGGATTTATAAGAGTTAGATTGGATAAATATGAAAAGCGAAAAGCCGCGCAATTGACTACTATGCGTGAAAAATTGGTAAAATTATCAAACAAAGCTAAATATATTAAACAAACACTAAATGGAAAAATAGATTTACGACGCAAGACTTCACAACAAATAACTGAAATGTTGGAATCTATGGAGTTTGTAAAAATAGATGATGATTACAAGTATTTGATTAAGATGCCGATGGATTCCGTTTCAGAAGAAAATATTGTAAAAATAATGGAAGACAAGGAAAATATGACAAAAGATTTAGATGAACTATCAAAAACAAGTGTTGAAACTATTTGGTTACGTGAACTGGATATGTTGGAAGAACAATATGGAAACTACAAGAAAAGACGCGAAGATTTACAAAAAGAAAAACCTCAAAAATCCCAAGGCGGAGGTTCTAATAAATCTACTTCTAAAACTCCAAAAACAAAAAAGTAAATTACTATTTAGCAAACATTATATAACCAAAGGTATCTTCGATATTATAATGTTTGATATTTATAATTTTAGACATTAGTATAAATATTTTTTATTGATACTAATTAGAAAAATGGTTTCAATTCAAGTTGTTTGTATTGTCTATCATGATGTAATGGATGATCCATAGGAGTTACTAAAGTGCTTTGATCTTTGATATATTTCATATATCCAACAGCTTCTTTATATACAGTAGGTACTACATAATCCCATACAAGTTTATTTAGACGAGATACTTGTTCCTTAATTTCGGTTGGTTTATGTTCAGCATATTGTAAATACGTACTACGCATAACAATTTTTAATTGATCCAAATTTTGTGGTGGAATAACGATTTCTTTGTTGGACATTTCATATACACCAGCACGTAGACCATTCTGTAAAATTTGTATATTTTCCTTTGAAAAAAATACGTTGGATAAAACATTTTCTTCCCAATCATTACCGGCTAATGCTGAAAAATATGTGGTAGATTTATTTTTGATACCAATACGTTCTTGCATTTTAAAAACGGCATCAGGATCTTTTTTTTCCATTATATTAACACGTCCATTATAATAATCTTCTGTAAGTATTTTTTGAGAATATTCTTTTTCAAATGCGGTTTGACTATCTTTTTGCATATTATGGTATGATATACTTTGTATGTAGAAATAATTGTAGAATTTTTTACATGAACCAATTAATCAAAATACAAAAAATAAAATAAACACCTAAAATATATCAAACACCATATTATGGATTCATTTTATAAGATCATTATTATGATTTTTCTTGTTTTAGCGGCAGTTTCTTGGTACACAGATTGTTATTCTAGAAAACCAACTGTAGGAGAAGTTTCATCGATTTTAATGAATGAAATGGAAAATTTAGCCAAATAATGGAAATAAAATCATCTTATATAATAAAATCATAACTTATAATATATGGACTTTTATTTCACAGTATCAATTATTGCAGTAATAATATTAATTATTTTATTAACTACTATTGGATTATTGGTAAAAAATAGTGATTATAGTGGAAAATTTCCACCACATGCAGGACAATGTCCTGATTATTGGGAAGTTGATGGATCTTTATGTATTGTTCCTGTAGATGATAAAGCCTTGAATTCTGGAAGACAACCATATGCAAATCCAAATGGATTCGATTATATTGATTATAATGGGAAAAAAGCCATCGATTTTAGTAATACATTATGGACAAAAGATTTATTACCAGACGATGTTAAAAATAATTGTGGACTGACCGCTTGGGCTAATTTAAACAATATATTATGGGATGGAGTAGCTAATTCTACTTTATGTGCTTCGACTATTAATGAATATTCGGAAAAATATACACATGATTCATCCGCATAAAGAACCGTTTTTTGTATAGGCTATGTATATACAAAAAACATGAAAACATTCCATATTATTATTATATCAGTAGCAAGTTTAGTATTAATTGCAACATCATTACTTATGTATAGCCAATATGGTAATAAAAATCCATTTTTTCCACCTGTGTCAGTAAATTGCCCAGATTATTGGAAACTTAATTCTGATGGAAAATGTGTTATCCCAAATGATGGAACTAATATGGGAAATATTAAAGGAAATCAAATATATGAATATCAAATGATCAATAAACAAAAAGTATATAGTCTTTTGCCTAAAATGTATAATAAAATCAAAAAAAAAGAAGAATCAGGAAATCCATATGATGAAAATTTAGGATATTATACAAAAGACTTCCCACATGGATATGATGAAAAGAATCCACAAAAAAATATAGTAGACTTTAATCATGTAGATTGGAATATATATGGTTCAGGATTATGCGAAAAACAAAAATGGGCAAATGTACATAATATTGCTTGGGATGGGGTTTCTAATTTTAATCACTGTAAACCACCTGATGTAAATAAATAAATGTAATTATTTTATTTGAACAACATAAGATTTAAGTACACCTAAATAAATAGCATCATCAAATTTAGATGAATATTCATTCTTTCTAGTAACTTCAGTTACTTCCACTTTTTCATTTTTTTCATTTAAATAAATAATAGAAGAATTACCTATCTTTCCTTCTTCATTCATTTTTGTTAAAACTTCTTTTTGCTTTTTAGAAAACCAACCATGCATAATATCCATACCTTTTATAGTACTATATAAATTGTTATTTTTATATAGTATTTTTAATATTTTGGTTCTCAAATACTATTTTGGTTCTCAAATTCCTAAAATAAATTTGTCTGAAAAAAAACAAGAAATGAAAACCTAAAAATAAAATGTGATTTTTTATACACAAATTTATTTTAGGAATTTGAGAACCAAAATAGTATTTGAGAACCTGGATATATAAAATGTTTGAAAAACCCCCTAAAAATACTTAATTTTTGTAACTTTAGATATTTTGAGAACTGTTTTGTTGAAGATTATTTACAAAATCTTCTAATTCATCTTTCATAATATCATTTTTAGGAAGTTCACAAGTTTCCATTTGTTCAATAATTTTCTTATATTTTTCTGTTTGAAAATTAATTAGGTCTTTCGTTGTTTCTTTTGAGTATGTCATTTTTAAATAGTCCCATAATCTATGAAATGAATATATTAAAAATATAGATATCAAAATATTTAATAATAATTTAGACCACATTAAAACACGTATATAGTATGATACATAATTACTGTTTTTTTATTTTACGAATTCAAAAACAATTGAAAATAATATAGAAAATACTCATTATAATAAAATATAATTTGATATGCCTATTATTTTAATTATAAATAAGTTAGGAAAAGTAAAAGAATTAAATGTAAAGAGTTTTGAAGAAAGTGAATTATTTAAAAAAGCAGGATTTAAAAATTCTGATGGATTTGAAAGACATCAACAATGGGATATTGAATTAAATAATGAAAAATTATCAATAAGTGTCTATGGTAAGACTAATGGAAGAGCTGGTCAAGAAAATAAATATGAAATGCCACCACCTATAGATAATACATTATTTTTCGGTAGTTTAGTATTAGTTTGTATGGATGAAAATGATAATGCCATTTCAATCGAATCTAAAAAGTGGGAAAAGATTTACGAAACATTATATGGTGGTTTTGAAGATATTGGTTCAAGCGAAGACGACGAAGATTCTGAGTTGGAAGATGAAGATGAACTTTTACCAAAAACAAAATCAGGATATGCAAAAGATGGATTTATTGTAGATGATGATGAAGATGAAGATGATGCAGATTATGATGAAGAAGATTCTGAAGAAGATGAAAAACCAAATAGAAAAAAGCGTGCATCATCTAATCCTACAATTGGAAAAATCCAAAAAAGTACATCACAAAAAAAATCGGTTTTTGATAAAATTGAAATACCAACTTCTATACCAACAACAAATTCAATTGTTAGAGATGGAGAATTAACAGAAGAAGAATATATTTAACCGAAGGTTATAAACCGAAGGTTATAAACCGAAGGTTATTTGCATAAAAAATTGATTATAAAAATAATATAAATATAATTCGAATATATTGATATTATTTAGTTAATATGGTTTTAATTGATAATCCTGAAAAGTTTCGTTTGAATGTGGTTTCAAAATTATCAAAAATGTTGGATAATATAAATAAAAAATCAAAAAAACAGACAACAATAGATAATGAAAATAATTGTAAAATTATGCGTAATATAGAAACAAGTATATTTAATTATTCAATAAAAGAATCTCGTAGTAAGGAAATAATTGTTAAATGGGATAATCCTATGTTTGTTCAAATATATTTAGATAGATTACGTACTATTTATATGAATATGAAGAATGAAGAATTCTTGGATCAGTTAAAAAGTGGTGAAGTAAGTCCAAAAAATTTAGAATCTATGACACATCAAGAAATGAATCCTAAAAGATGGTCAGAATTGATTGAAATGAAAATAAAACGTAATGAATCACGATATGATAATAAAGCAGTAGCTTCTACAGATATGTTTACTTGTAGAAAATGTAAATCAAAAAAATGTACATATTATGAGATGCAAACACGAAGTGCTGATGAACCATCTACTATTTTTGTAACATGTTTAGATTGTGGTAAAAACTGGAAATCTTAAATATTAAAAAATTGATTAAAATAAAAAGTAAATAGAAATATCAATATATCATAATAGAATATATTGATAATGGCTGATTTTGAAGATGAAGTAATAAGTGATGTTGAATCTGAAGGATCTGTAATATCAGAAGAAGATAGTAATAAAAAAGGTGAATTTAAATTAAAAAATAAAAAACATGACGAAGAAGAAGATGATGAAAAAGAAGACGATGAAAAAGATGAAAAAGAAGAAGATGATGAAGATGATGATGATGATGATGAAGAGGATGATTTATCAGAATTAGATAAAGATGAAGAGAAAAATGACGATGAATCTATTGTTTATGATATTGATGAATTGGGTGAACATGATAATTTTGATATAAATTTAGATGAAGATGACGACGATGATGACGATGATGATCAAGATTATTTAAAAAAATTCGATGAAAATCTTCAACAAAATATAATTCAAGAACATCATCCTGAATTACGTGCTCAAAATTATGAAGAAATTGAAGCATTATGTACTATTGTAAAAGATTCAAAAGGAAATATTGTAGATCCTTTACATAAAACAATACCATTTATTTCTAAATATGAAAAAGCACGTGTTTTAGGAGAAAGAGCAAAACAATTAGACTCTGGGGCAAACTCATTTATTGAAGATTTAGATCCTACAATAATTGATGGATATATGATTGCTTTAAAAGAATTTGAAGAAAAAAAAATTCCGTTTATCATACAAAGACCTTTACCTAATGGAGTATGTGAATATTGGAGACTAAAAGATTTAGATGTTCTTTCATAAATGTAAATATTTATAAGTTGTATATTTTTTATTGTTTATCACTTGTTTTCCAAAAGGTATCACACTTTACACATAAATAAACATATTTCATGTTAGCGTCATCATATCTTAAATAAATAACTTCGGGTTTTGTCTCTGATTTACTGTTCGTAGTACAATCTTTATTTGGACATTTTACATTTTGAATACGAGGTAATGTAGGATCATATTTAGTATATTTATTAATAATATGACTAAATTGTTGTTCTTCAGTCTTAAAATGGTTCTCTAAAACTACTTGTCCTTCTGGATCAGTAATGATTTCATTCGTTCCACATTGACGACAAAAATATGTAAGTTTATTTGTATCTTCTGCGTCAATTCCAATATAAAGCATATTATCACATTCATTACAAAATTTCATTTACTAAATATAGAATAATAGTTGATATTATTCTATATTGTTTGTGTTATTAGAATCAATTTTTTATATTATTTATGCTATTTTAGTTACTCTTAAATGTGTACAATCGGGTGCATGATAAAGTTGTAATGTGCCACTATCCACATTGTAAAAAAAATACCTATTTGAGGTATCTGCATACCAAGTATATGTAAGTAATGCACCAGTATCATTCTTCCATGAGTGAATATCCATATTGTATTGACCATCTTGACTATATGGTGCATTTGTTTTAAATCTAATACGTCCACTAAAAGTATGTGAATTTCTACCAAATATATACAAATCAACTATATATATTCCACCTCCTTCATATGAAAAAAATGCCCCGTTACTCGAATTCCAACTATTATGTGTTGTATTCCATTTATTTATTGTATCAAAATGTTTGACAAGAGATTGACCACCTAAATATGGGTTGCCTAAGCCACCGCCGTTGCTACCTATTCTACCATTTGTACCATATGATTGATCTCCCCCCGTAGCAGAATATATAGACCACATAGGCTGATTTGGAGATTTAATTTGTTTATAAAAAGTAATTTCGTCACTTTCTAATTTAATTACATCTGTATTATTGACACGTGCTCCTACACTTTGACCAAGTGGTGCATTAATTAAAACAGCATTAGATGAATTAGATTGCAACCAAGAATATGCATTAGCTGTTCCTACAAGATCTTTATGTATAATTCCAGGATGAGTAGTACCATATATATATCCAAAAGAAAGGTCATATACACATCCATGATCTGCAACTACTTGTTGTGTTGTATTACCTAAAAATATTTTGTTATCAGAAGTAGCTATTGTTCCACTACCAATTGCTACAGAATTATTATATGATCCTGTTGAAGCATTTGATCCTATTGCAAAACTATTTGTTCCAGTAGCATATGAATTACTGCCGATCGAAAAAGTACTTCCATAAGAAGGTTGTTGACTAATTTGATTATTATAACTTGTATCAAATATATTCTGTTTATTATCTAAAATATTCAAACTATTATCTAAAATATTCAAACTAACATCATGTGTATTCAAACTTGCATCTACAATAGATTTTTGTAAATTAAAACTTGTATCTAAAATATCCAAACTACTATCTAAACTATTAAAACTAGTATCTAAAATATTAAAACTAACATCTTGTTGATTTAAACTAGCATCTACAATTGAGTTTTGTAAATTAAAACTTAAATCTAATTTATTTGAAGCTACTTCTAAATCACTGTAACCACTATTTAAAGTATTTAAAGTAGTATTATGAAAATTTAAACTAGCATCAATTGATTCTATAATATTTGGTATAATACTACTATATGTAACTTCTTTTGGATTAGAATTTCGATTATACAATAAAACATGTGATGGAATATTATTTTGGGGTTCTTCTCTTATAGAAGAAATTGAAAGTTTACCAGTAATAGAAGTTTCTGTTTTTGTAGTTTCATCATTACTTCCAATAGAACATCCAATAGAAATAGCATTTAATCCAGAACTATATGCACCACTTCCTAAATTAGTTGAAGTATTTGATATTTTAAATAATGATCCTTCTTTATTTTCTATAACCACATTATCAGCATTTGTTGATATTATTAAATCGTTATCATTTGACATTCTATATTTATTAATTATAATTTAAATATAGAATCTAAAGTATTTTTGTAATTCGAAGACAAGTATGTCCACTGCTATTCAAAAAGCATGTTAAAGGTATGTTACCACTACCACTATACGTTGTACTAACATAAAAAAATATGTACTTTCCAGCAGTTGCATACCAAGTCATTCTATGTAAATCACAACCTTCTCCTACAGTATCTCTAGTTACATCAAAGTTATATTGACCGCTTTGATTTCTTCCAGCATTTGTAGACCATTTGCAACGACCATCAAATGTAGTAGCATTATTACAAAAGATATATAAATCTACAAGATAAATACCATCTTCAGGAGCAAAAAAAGAACCACTAGCATGATCCCAACCATCAACTGTTGTGTTCCATTTAGATATATTATTAAAATAATGACTTAATGATTGTCCACCTAAATTTACACTGCTTCCTATTCTACCTCCTTGTCCATAACTTTGATTACCACCTGTAGTTGAATTAATAACCCAAAGTGGTTGTTCTGTAGAATTAATTTGTTTATTACAGTACAGACCCAATGTTGCTTCAACACGCATATAATCAGCATTATTAATACGAAATATAATGCTATCGTCATGTGAATTAATTAAAGTTTCTCCTGTATTACTCTGTATTAGTGCATATTCAGAATCATTTCGATTTTGTATACCACTCCAATCTGCACCATATCCAACGTCTCCAAATGATATATCTCCAATATTTAAATTATTCATAATTACAGATTGTGTTGATCCTCCCAAAACAATATTATTTTCTGTTCCAACTGTACCATTTCCAATAGCCCCAGAATTATCATTTGAACCAGTAGAAGCGTTAGGTCCTATTGCAAAACTATTTACTCCGCTAGAAGTTGTTCCACTTCCTATTGAAAATGGAGCATTATAAACAAAACCACCTTGTGAAACTAATTCATTAAAACTAACATCAAATCTACTAATATTTAAACTAATATCAGGAATAGTAGCTTCTAATATATTTAAACTAATATCATGTATATTTAAACTTGCATCTATATTTGGTTTTTGTAAATTAAAACTAGTATCAAGAATATTAAAACTAGAATCTAAATTGATATATCTTGATTCAAATACATTCAAACTAACATCATTTATATTTAAACTAATATCATCGTTTGTTTGTCTTAAATTAAAACTAGTATCAATAATATTAAAAGAATTAGTTAAAGTTTCAAATTCTACTTCTAATAAACTTATATTATTAATGTTTGACTGAAGTTCTGTCTGTAATGAATCTATCTTAATATCAAAATATTTGGTATATGTGGCTTCATTCGTGTCTGGATTATAAATAATTGAATAACTTGGATCAACTATAGTTGTTTCTTCCACTACAGTTTCTTCTTCCACCGGTGATAGTGATACAATATATGAATCTTCTGTTTCAATCTTTATACTATAAATAATGATTACTGCTTGATCTTCTTCTATTTTTATTTCATCATTTAAACTTACATCAAACACAAATATTTTTTTTAAACTTGTAGCTTCCGTATCTATTACAACATCATTTTTTAATATTTTTACAGGATAAGCACTACCTTCACTCGATGCACATCCATAAACAATTGTAATATATCCATCCATATATGCAGTAAATGAAATAGTTCCTGTATCAGAACTAGAGTCGCCAGCAAGATAACTCCAAATTATGCATCCATCATCTGTTGTAGGTGGTGTTAAGTATTGAGGCACAACATGTCCAAAACTAGGGCTAGGAAAAGTTAGTAAAAAATTAAAATCTGGATAATTATGATTTAACCAACTTTGTGCAGTATCTCCATCTGGACCCATTTTAATATTTTCAAATAATACAGTTTGTCCTACTCGTTCTGGGTATTGTGAATCAAATTTTATACTATAAAGATTAATTACTGAATGACCTTCGTATAGTTTTATTCTATCGTTTAGACTTACATCAAATATAAATTTTTTTTTTCTACTTCCTCCGTCTTGATCTATTATAACATCATTCTTTTTTAAATACACAGGAGTATCAGTTGTAGCCCATCCACCTCCATAAACAATTGTAATATATCCAGCTTGATATGCAGTAAATGAAATACTTCCTTCAGCAGGAGTATTAGTCCAAAACATTAATACGTCATCTGTTAATGGTGGATTTCCAGAACCACCATTCTGATGTCCAAAAGCATCACAAACCAGTTTAAAATTAAAATATGAATAATAAGTATCTAACCAATTTTGTGCAATTGTTACATCACCCATTTTAATATTCTGAAATAATATAGTTTCTTTTTCTCGTTCTGGATATTGTCTAGAATATTGTGTATCAATTTTTATACTATGAAGATAAATTACTCCTGTAGTTTCTCGTATTTTTATTTCATCATTTAAACTTACATCAAACACAAATGTTTTTTTTAAACTGGTTAAATCTTCATCAATTACAACATCATTTTTTAATATACTTACAGGACTAGTATTATTTGCAACATGGGCAGCTCCATAAACAATTGTAACATATCCATCCATATATGCAGTAAATGAAACATTTGATGTAGTTGTTCCATTATTCCAACATACACAGACATCATCTGTTGTTGGTGAAAATAAATACGCATTTGTATTATGTCCAAATTGAGAAGTATTGATTGAAAAATTAAATTCTGGATAATTAGTAGTTAACCAATTTTGTGCAGTTGTTAAATCACCATTTTTAATATTGTGAAATAATACGGTTTTTGGTTCTGATTCTTTTACTCTTAAATTGAAATGATGTCCAGTTGTTAGAGTTGTGTAAGCTTTATAATTTAATTGAATTGATCTTTTATCAGAAAATGTCCATCCTTGATAAGTTGGTATGCTGGTTGTATAAGTAAAACCATTATATGTGTGTGATACTGACCATGTAGTATTATCAACAAATCTAAATATCATTCTATGTAATTTTCTAAAAGCTAAATTACCAGATAAAGTCTCCAAGTTTTCACCAGTTGACCAGTTTTGTGTTTGATTAGTAGTGTTATTATACCACCACCATGTAGGACCACCAGATCTTATAAATAGATCACTAGGAGCATCAAGTCTATTATTATAATTTAAATAATATCCACCATGTTGATTACCAATCGGATTGTCTTCCCAAGTAATAATATAATCTTTTTTAAAGAAATCAATATCATTTGGGTCTATATTTGCAATTACAAATGTGTACCAGCTATGTTGAGTATAATCATGTAGTAGTATTCCATCCATATAAATATTTGAACCACTATCACGAAGTTCAAAAGAATGTTCAAATTCTTCAGATTCAGCTTCGGACATGTATACATATAATTCTACCCAATCAGAATATGTTTCTCCATTATTTGAATCTGAAGATATTGTAATAAGTTTATCACTTGGTATTTCGGACCATCGACTGACTGTTCCTATATTATATCTAATCCAACCACCTGTCACACCTTCTAATATTGTGTAAGCTTGACTACCAGATATATGTAATCCATCAAAATCCCAATTATTTCCAGATGATAATGTAAAATGGGTTGATATTACATTACGTATTGTACCAGGTGCAGCATCGGTATAATCAAATGGATTTCCTGTTTGACTCCATGTTAATTCATGCCCTTCACTATTTACCATTTTGAATTTATAAACAGATCCATTATATTTGTAATTATCTCTTGTGTCAGAATTGTAAATTTCATTCATAATCGAGTAATTATCATCAGATTCAGTATTTAATTGATTCAGTTTCATATTTTCTAATGCGGATGTTTCATTACCAGAAGTCCATAAATACGGTATAGTTTGTCTAAAAACTAATGACCAACGACCGGGTTCACGTTCATTTGCAGTTGCATTAATATAATTAGAATTATTTAATATAGTATATGTTCGTAAATTACCAGTATTACCTATAATATTAGTTGTTGAAGGTGTTGTTGAAAATGTTGCAGTATTCAAACTCGGACCATCAAATCTATTATATCTTGCACCATGAATCATTTCATTTTCATATAGTATATTATCAGAAGCATCTAATAATTCTATTACACATCCTTTAATTAAATCATCTCTTGATTGCTGATCTTCTGCATCATAAGAATGCTCTGGACCATAAACTACAACAGATTGAATATCATAAACATTATAGTGTGATTGTAACGTAACTGTAATAAAATCATATGTATTTGTATTACTATAAGAATCGGATAACCAAGATTCTCCACCTAGTAAAGCGAATGTACCTCCTAATACATTACTTGCGGCAAAATCTGTGGAATTATGATTACTTCCAGAAGTTACCGAACCATTCGATGCAACATTTGTTCCATTTACCCAAAATTGTATTTCAGAAATATTCATACGATTATCCGGTTCCGTCTGAATTTCTAGAATCGAAGCAGGTAATGTAGAACCTGTACTGGATGAGGAGTAAACTATATTTTTAACTCCATAACTGTTGGTATTAGTTGCACTACGAGCAGATGTACTAGCAGCGTTAGTACTTGATGAATAATGCGTATCTATTATTTGTTGATCTGTTTTTCCACTAGGATTATAATTAGTGTAAAAGGTATGTGCTGTAACACATCTCAATATGTTTGAAACTACTTCAAATTTAATATAAAGATGTTTAAACCACGGATTTCCATAACCACCTATTATATATGCGATGTAATCTGTATTTGTTGTGTCTCTAACGGTGTATGTAGTCAAACTGGTACCTACATTATCAACAAATTGTGCTGAAGTGATATTTATATCGTAACCACTAAAAGAACCAAGTGTTGTATTATCTTGTTCGCCTGACTGTATCCATGTATGTTGCCAAGTAATTCCAGAAAGTGATGTAGGAGTAAGATGAAATCCTTGATCTTCAACCCTTCGTACTCTTACTTTTTTAATTCTTGCTGTTAAAGTACTAGAAAAATTATTCCTAGTTGAAATAGTATCTAATAATAAATATGGAGTTGTATGAGGACTAGATGTATTTGTTGTTTCAATAATACTTGAAGTACTCCAACTATTTGCAAAATTATAATTACTTGGAAGTGCAGGTCCGTGTACTTTGAAAACTTGAGTATTGGTTTGATTACCTTCAGAACCAATTTCATATGTATACAATACTGTATCGTCATGTAATAATTGAATACTTGCGCCTGGTGCATTTCTGTAACTACTTATCGCATATAAACTATACCAAACAATAGCCGCTACATCGTTTATATTATAATAATTATCAAGTGTTATTTTAAAATGATGTGTGCATACAACAGGTACACCCCCATTACTTGTAGTAGTCGAACCAATAAACATTTTGTATACATCTTGTTCAATAATTTCATTATTAATATTTGAAAAATGATGTTCTGATCTTGTTATGTCAGCATAATTTGTTCCATTCGGTGCAATATTTACAATATTCGAATTAGAATCTTTTATCCACAATTGTATTTCATTACACTCTAACCTGTTTTTTCCAGCAGAATTATGAGAACTGTCATTACCCGCATCTGCACCATCTGTTGTTCTTAAAACTCTTACTATATTGAAATTCTGCAATATATTATAATAATTAATTCCGGTATATTTTCTTGAATTAGGTTTACCTTCATCATTATCTAACCACCCTACAGTATTATTTGCTGCAAAACCTAAACTATTTGGATTAGAACCATCTATTTGTGTAAATTGATGAATATTACCAATATAAAATATTTCAAGTTTTTCAATAAATAGTCCATCATTATTTCTCATAAAAAATTCAACTTTAATATTATTATATAATTCTGGTAATCGAATGATTTTACTTTTTAATTCATCTACACCTATATTAGTAAAAAATTCATGACTTGTTCCAATTTGTATATCATTTGATGTATAAATATTTATATAAATAGTTGCAGGTGAACCGTCGTAGGTACCAGGTCCGGTTTTCAATTTTATATGAACTATTGGATCCAGTTTAGATAGTGCAAATTCCATCGTTTCCTTGGCAGTTATATCCTTAATTAAAGTAGTAGAATCAGAAGAAGTAAAATTACTGACATCTACACTTGATATTGCTGGACCATCTAATCTAGTAACAGATTCTTGATCAACAAATATATAACTATAAATGGTATTATGCTCAGACATTAAATCAAATTTTATACCTGGTAATCTATTTGGATTGTTTGGACGATTGTATATTACAATAGCTACTATATCTTGTGCGTTGTAACTAAGATCTGTAGTAAAATGTGCATAAGATTCTCCAAAATCAAGACCACTTATTTGATCTGAATGCCAATATGATCCTGAGACAGCTGTATCAATCTCTTCATTAATTATAGCTTTGGGTGGTGCCCAAGTATATGTTGGACCATCATAACCATCAATCTTCGTAAAAAGTGGGGCAATATTTCTTATACCACCTACACCATCTTTTATCCATATTTGTAATTCTACTAAATTAATATAATCGTCACCAGCAGTTGAAACAGCCGGTTTACTTATTTTAAATTTGTTGAACAAAAAAATAGTTTCTTCCACTTGTTCAGATGGTACTGGAATAACAATTTCATTAATATCTCCTACACTACGATTAACATTTTTTACTACGAGTTTACCATCCATTATTTGAGATTCTTCAATTGGAGATTCTTCTAAAGATGCTGCATTTGATCCTATTGAAATTGTATTTAATCCAATAGAATGAGAACCATAACCTAAAGATGTTGATGTTTCGGAAATTTTAAACAAAGTATTATAAGAACTGCCTTTTCTTAAAATTATAGAATCAGCATTTGTGTTTATTATTGTATCTTTTCCATCAGCCATTTTATATATTAAAATTTATATTATATAAAATTACGAATACCTTAATTAGACAATTTTCCAATTTCTCTTAAAGCAATATTTGTTATATATGTATCATCAGCACCCCAAGCAGCATATTCATCCCCTTCCAATTTATAAATAACATTTTTTACACAATAACCTAAAGGCATTTGATCATCTGGTTCATCTAAATCACAATATAATCTTATAAATATTTCACAAGATTCATTACATTTTAAATTTGATATCAACCAATCCCAACGTTTTATTGTCAAATCTTGAGGTAATACAACGGTTTCATCTTTTAAAGTTAAATTAATATCCATTATATAAAAATATGTATATTTTTTGTTTATATTATTTTATATTTAAGTAAATAATATAAATTATGCTATTTTTGTTACTCTGAGAGTTGTATGTGAAGCCGTTGAATGATATACTGTTATATTTGAAGCACTATGATTATATATATAAAACCAATCAGATGAACTGTCTGCTTTCCATGTCCATCTTAATTGACTACAAGACTCATTTACCGATTTTCTATTTACAGGCATATTCATTTGGCTTTGGGTATATTTACTGGAATACATACCTAAACGTCCAGTATAATGTTGTGAATTATTACAAAAAATCCATAATTCTACTATATAAATACCAGGACCTTCTGCAGCTACAAATTGACCTGTTTGTGGATACCATGAACCGTGTGATGTATTCCATTTTTGTACTGTTGCAAAATAATGGCTTAATGCGTGTCCCCCTTTGTAGTCGCTACTTCCTATTCTACCATTTTGACCATAACTTTGATTTCCATTAGTATTTGATGTTATTTTCCAAATAGGTTGAACAAATTTTCTTATTTTACTTGGAAAATATACCCTTTCTTGATTAATATTCATATATTCAACATTACCTACACGTATTCCTATACTTTTTCCATCTGATGCATTTATAACAGTTTTTCCTGTATTTTGTTGCATTAATGCATAATTGTTTGATGTACTTAAAGAACTATGTTGTATACCACTCCAATCCGAATATGCAGAACCATTCACTTTTCCAATTTTCATATTATGCACATATGCTTCATTCATGACTACACCTTGTGTTTCAGAACCTAAACGGAATTTATTATCAGAACTAACTATTGTTCCATTACCAATTGCTACTGAATTATTATATGATCCAGTTGAAGAATTCGGTCCTATACTAAAACTATTAGTTCCAGTAATGTTTGAATTATTTCCTATGGTGAATGTAGAACCATATGATGGAGGTCCATAAATCAAATTAAGACTTGTATCTAATATATTTTGTTGATGATTTAAAATATTGAAACTATTATCCAAAATATTTAAACTAACATCATGTTGATTCAAACTAGCATCTACAATAGATTTTTGTAAATTAAAACTATTATCTAAAATATTATAACCAGTATCTAAACTATTAAAACTTGGTTCTAAAAGATTCAAACTAACATCATATTGATTTAAACTGGCATCTACAATAGATTTTTGTAAACTAAATTGAGTATCTAAACTACCAAACCCATTATAAACTGTATTCAAATTATTTAAACTTGCATCTTGTATTCTTAAATTAGTATTATAGCCATTCAAATTAGATATTATAGTGTTACTATACATAACTTCTGTGGGAAAAGTATCTGGGTTGTACATTAATACAAAAGATGAATCATTAATTTCATTTGATTCTCTTATAGTATTAATAATTAAATTACCTTCAGAATCATCGTTATCTAATATTGTATTATTTGTGTTTGAAGTTGTATTCGTACATCCTATTGAAATTGAATTTAATCCAATAGAAGATGCACCACTACCAAATGATGTTGAATCACTTGATAATCTAAATTTATAATCATCAAGGGTTGTTCCTTTTTTTAATATTATTCCATTTGTATTTGAGTTTATTACAAGATCATTTGAACTTGACATTTATATATATTATATAAATTAATATATAAATTTTAATCATACCAAATGTTATAAAAGCTAAACATTTTCCAAAGAAGCAACTCGTATTAATAAATCAGCAACTTGAGATTCTAATGTAGAAACTTTTGTTTTTTCCGCTTGTAATTGGCGATCCACTTCTTGTAAAGCTGATGTAGTTACTGTCCATATAGCAGATTTATTTAAATTATTAAAATCATCTACACGTTGTCCATTTACAAATACAAGTTTTTTATTATCATCTGTAATCAAACAATTATTTGATAAATCTAAATTTACTTGTATTTTCGATTCATCAATTATGCTAATAATTTCTAGTTCACAAGATTTATCATCTTCTCCTACAATTTCTATATTTGAATATATATTGTTAGAAGAATCTCGAAGAATATCATTTGTATTAAAATTTGAAAATTGAATAATATTTAACGTACCACTATTATCTTGTAAAACTTCACCTACCTGATATATATTTGGAATGTGTTCTTTAATTATATTAACTGATTCAGGAAACACTTCCCCGACCTCTTGAGCAATAAATCCAAAGACAGTTTCTTTTCCTCTTTGATATTCATTAATATAGTTATATGTTTTCGGTTTCAACAATCGTAGTTTTTGTAAAGCTGTGTCGTCATTAATGTCAACAATATTTTTCTTGATTCTTTCATCTGAAGCTGTGTGAAGTTGATTACAATAAACGGCGTGTTGAAAATAACCGCTATAATTTTGATTAGACGTCCCCCCGCCAGGATAATTATAACCACTTGCATACGAACCAGTCCAAGAATCACCTCCTCTATTTGTCCATTTATAACCTCTAACAGCAAAGTTTGCGTAGGATTGTGGAGTTGTAGTCCCAATACCTACACTACCGTCGTATTTAATTGTCATTCTATTAGAAAGAGTTGTTGCAGTAGGGCTTGATAACGTTCTAAAACGGATATCGTGACAAGAACCACTATAGTTGAGAGAACCAACATAAGTTTCTATAGATGCTCCACTTTTTTGAGATGTCCAAGAGTGATCAGCAGATCTGAAATGAATTCCACCAACAACTGATCCAACATTAATATAACCATTACCAGGATCTCGTTCAATAATCAGTCTATTTTCCTCTGTATCGAATAAATGTAGTTTTTGTAATGGATTCGTAGTTCCAATACCGACTTTGCCGTTTTTTTCTATTCGCATGCGTTCATACAAAGTTGCTGTATCAGCTGTAGCAAATGCTAAATAGCCATTATCTGTTCGTAGTACAGTTTTATCCGAAACGCCACTAATTATTGCGGACTTAATTGTTCCTTTATCATAGACTGTTCCACCTCCTGATAAATAATAAGTTTTAAAATTCATAATATGGGTTCCTGCACCATATGCTCCAGAGTCAATTGGTTTTTCAATATCTATGCTACCCCTAACAATTAAATCACCACTTAAATCTAAAAAGTTTTCTGGACTCCTAGTTCCGATACCTACTTTTTGAGTTCCATCTCCTAAAGAAATCACATTATTTGCTCCAACACTTGAATTTGCCCCAAGAGCAATCGAATTAGTATAATCTCCTGTGTCTGCGTTGTATCCTAAAGCCACACTATTTACACCATTACAATAGGCGTCGTAACCAACTGCAACTGTATTATTTGCAAGGGCATCACCCGAAATAGCAACACATTTTTCACCAGTTGCTTGTGTATTTAAACCGTATGAAGCAGATAAATATCCACTTTTTGCCCCACTACCAATAGAGGTTCCACTTCCGACAGAAGTTCCTCCAAATCCTGCGTCTGAATCGTGTCCTATTGCAACCGATTGTTGGTCTGATTGTGCATTATTTCCGATAGCAACACTATTTCCTGCTTTACATTTACTGTTTGTTCCTATTGCGACATTATTGTTTGCGTCAATATATGAATTGTATCCGATGGAAATACCACCTTCGGCGTTTGGATTTCCACTTGCGTCAGTACCTATTGCAATAATGTTTTTTGCTGAATCATCCGATAATCTCAATAAAATATTATCTGCGTTGCTTTTTTTTAAAGTAAGTGTATTTGCACTAGTTGTTATTGTAACATCACTTTCTCCAGACATTTATAATATATTAATTTTATATATTATATATTATAAAATTTGAATAGTCTAAAGTAATGCTTCCAAAAGACTTATTCTTGTTAGTAAATCAGCAACTTGTGTTTCTAATGTTGCAACTTTTGCTGTTTCAGTATTTAAATTACCAGATAAATCTAAAATTTCTGCTTCTAATGTTGCAACTTTCGCTGTTTCAGCATTTAAATTAGTTGTTAATAAAGTTACTTGATCCGGAATATCACTACTATAAGTGGCTTCATTTGGGGATATATCCGGATTATACATCATAACATAATTTGATGTTGGAGCATCACCTCCTGTACCAGAACGACGTATTGTATGTATAGTCAACTTACCATCTACTTCTCCTATACTTTGATCAATAGGTACCGAGTCAACAGTTTCTCCATTACTTCCAATAGAAATTGCATTCAATCCAGTAGAATATGATCCTTGTCCAATAGAAGTAACCGTGTTGGATAATTTGAATAAAGTATTTTCACTGGTACCATTTTTTAAAGATACTACATTCGCATTTGTTTGAATAATCATATCATTTGATTCTTCGCTCATTTATTAAGAAAACTATATACATATACAAATAAACTTTATATCTAAATCTTAATTAATAATTCTAAAAAATTGATTCGATAAAACAATAAATTTAAATTGTATAAATATATCATAATATATAAATCAATAAATGGCTACAAGACAGAAGAATGAACCATCCAAACGAAAAGCCGTAAGTAAAAAATCATCTAAAGAATTTACACAATTTCAAATAAATCATAGTAAAAAGAAAGATGACCCCCGAGAAATTACAAATACTAAAATAGGAAATCAAAAACACGGTATTTCGGGGGGTTCATATCATATTCCTGAAAATGAATATGGAAAATTTTTGGAAATTTATTTCAACGAAGTTTTAGCACAAGGTGGAAAAGAGCATTTTACAGAAAAACAAATGGATAAAGGACCAATATTAGTTGACGTTGATCTTCGTTTTGATGGTTCTATTCAAGAAAGACTTTTAAGTGAAGATCATATTGTAGATTTAGTTGATGGTTATTTCGATATTTTTAAAGATATTTATCATTTGGATGAAGATACGAGTTTTCCAGTATATATTTATCAAAAACCTAATATAAATTTCATTCCAGACAAAAATATTACAAAAGATGGTCTACATATTATTTTTGGGATTAATGCAGATAGAGCTACACAAATGTATATTCGAAAAAGAATTGTTAAAAAAACCCAAGAACTTTGGGAAGATTTACCAATCATTAATTCATGGGAAGATGTATTTGATGAAGGTATAAGCAAAGGTCATACAAATTGGCAATTACATGGATCTTGTAAACCTGAACATCATTCTTATGAAATTATAGATGTGTATGATGTTACTTTTGATAATTCAGATGAATCGTTTATGCAAACTAAAATTCCTGTAGAAGAATTTGATATAAAATCCAATTTACATAAATTATCAGCACGTTATAAAAATCATTATCAACCATTTATTAGAAGAGAATATTCCGAAAAAATAAATGAACTATGTCAAACACAATATAAGAATAATTCTAATGGTGGTGGAGCTTTACCGACATCATCTTCTACTATGATTAGTAGTCTTCAAATACCCAGAAGATTTGATTTAAGTATGATTATGAATATTAAAAATAAATCTGACTTAGATAAAACTGTAGAAATATTTTTGGAAAATTTATCTTCAAATGAATATGATCTTCGAGAATCTTATGAATACACTATGTGTTTACCAGAATCATATTATGGGGAAGGTTCATATGATAAATGGTTTCGTGTAGGATGTGCTTTAAGAAATATTGACGATTTATTATTTATTGTATGGGTTGCGTTTAGTGCTCAATCATCTACATTCAAATATGATAGTATAAGAGATTTATATGATAAATGGTTGAGGTTTGATATGTCAAACCCTCACGGTTTAACAAAACGTTCTATTATTCATTGGGCAAAACAAGACGCTTTAGATAAATTCAAGGAAGTACGTGAATCTACTATTGATTATACTATTGAACTTACATTAGAATCTAAAATTGGAGATACTTCGTCAAATGATAAAAAACCGTGTGGATGTGGTGATTTTGATTTAGCTATGGTTTTATATCAGAGTTGTAAAGATGAATTTGTATGTGCTAGTGTTAAGTCTGGTATATGGTATCAATATAAAAATCATCGTTGGGTTGAAAATGATTCTGGAACATCTTTACGAAGATGTATATCAGAAAGAATTCGTAATTTGTATAATATTAAAGCTGCCAAGTTAATGGAAGCTCAAGCAAATTATCCAGAAGGCGATGATCGTACAATTAATTTACAAAAAAAAGCACAACGGGCTTTGGAAATAGTTGCTAAATTAGGACGAACTACAGATAAGAAAAACATTATGGTGGAAGCTAAAGAATTGTTCTACGATAGACAGTTTATAGAAATGACTGATACAAACCCATATTTATTATGTTTTAAAAATGGTGTATGGGATTTCAAAGATAAAATATTTAGAGATGGTAAACCAGAAGATTATATTACAAAATCTACTAAAATTGAATATATACCAATTAATAAAGAACGAGATGCAATAATATTAGAAGAAATACATGATTTCATGGCTAAATTATTTCCAATAGAAGAATTACGAACATATATGTGGGAGCATTTGTCATCCACTTTAATGGGAACATCACAAAATCAAACATTTAATAATTATATTGGTTTTGGACAAAACGGAAAATCTGTATTGGTATCTTTGATGGAAAAAACTCTTGGGGAATATAAAGGTGATGTTCCTCTTACACTTATGACTCAAGGTAGAACCAAAATTGGTGGATTAGCTCCTGAAATTGTTGCATTAAAAGGTCTACGTTATGCTGTTATGAATGAACCTTCTAAACATGATCGTTTGAATGAAGGTATTATGAAACAATTAACAAGTGGTTTAGATCCTATACAAGCACGTGCTCCATATATGCCCGCAGCTATTCAATTTATTCCGCAATTCAAATTAGTTGTTTGTGCTAATTATTTGTTGGAAATTAAATCTATGGACCATGGAACTTGGCGTCGTATTCGTGTTGTTGATTTCTTGTCACTTTTCACTAAAAATCCTGTTAATGATGATCCTGAAAAACCTTATCAATATATGCTTGATGAAAATCTTATGAATAAATTTGAATCATGGAAAACTGTATTTATGGCTATGTTAGTTGAAAAAGTATTGGAAACAAACGGTATTGTTAGTGACTGTTCTCTTGTTATGGCGGCAAGTAATGCATACAAGAAAAAACAAGATGTATTGGCAGAATTTATCGACGAAAAAATTATGGAATCAGAAGGAAGAATACTTACAAAAACTACCATCAATCACGAATTTACCAATTGGCACAACAACACTTATGGTGGAAAATGTCCAAGTCCAAAAGAATTACATGTATATTTGGATAAACAATTCGGAAAATGTACACCTAAAGGCTGGTTAAATATTAGTATTAAAATTGATATGACATGTGCAGAAGAAGAAGATGATGGTTCGGATATTGATGAAGGAGAAATTCCGGATAATGATGATCTATAATCTAACTAAATCATAATAACATTTAAAACACAAAAATATTATTATGTATTACTTACTTTTTCGAGTATTTTTTTTACGTCCATATTTACAATATTGTTTTTGAGAAAATCCCTTAGGATCATTACAATTTATACTCTTTTTATATTTTTTTGACCATTTTTTACGGTTTTGTTTCTTTTTAGTTTTTTTCTTGAGATTTCCACCTTTTTTCCCAGTATCCTTACCTGTTTCTTTATGTATTTCTTCAACAACAACTCCTCTTTCTTTATCATTATTTATTAATACTTTTTTAGTATGCTCTTGAATCTCTTCAATTGACACATCTCCTTCTATTCCATTTCTTTTTCTCATACCTTCGACAATACTCTTCATTTGTTCTTCCGTTCCCTTCTTTTCATCCGTTAATATATCCATTTTATTTTTTATCATTTCTTCTTTTGCTTGTGGATCATTTATGTCTTTTTTGCCTTGAATGGTATCATACATTTGTGCAAAACTGGTCTCTGAATGTTTTTTTTTGTCTCCAAGTGTTTTTATTTCGAAAATACTTTTTAATAATTCATTAATAGATGTTATTTTTTCTTTTGGCTCTTTAGATTCGTCTTTTTTTGGTTCTTCTTTTTGCACAAAAAATGAACCAATATTAAACACTTCTTGACTATTTCCATCATTATATATATTTTCGTCATCATACAATTGTAATCTCATAATCAAAAAATTAAATTTACTCATAGTTACAGTCATTAATCCATTTAATCCATTAAGTAAATTTCCAATCTTTCTGTTATATAATCCTGAATTGAAAAATGTAGCAACACGATTAAACAACCCCATAAATTTTTGCAATATGGGTTTGTTTGTATAAACAGGATTAAAAGCATAAAGAAATTTTAGTAAGTCATTTGCTTTTTCAGTGATTTTAACGTCATACAAAATATCTATCATTTTCATTTCTGTATCCTGAAGCACTTTGTATACATCTTCGTTAACTTTTTCGCCTTTTTCCTTTTTCTTTCTTACGTCATCCATTAATAATTTGACTTTGTCAAGAGAATCTCCTACAAAAGTCAATATTTTTAAATATCCCACACTAATTTCAAACGCATCAGCCATCAATAATTCAAGATCTTTCTTTGCATCAGACATTAAATAAAATGTTGGAGCTAATAAAAATACACCCACAAATGTTCCTACTAATGGAACATTATTTAATCCAACAAGTGAATTAAGTGCACCCGTAACTATCGGTGTGAAAAAAATAGTATTTCTAGCAACTAAATTTGAAAATATATTTCCTTCAACATTCATACCAACTTTATTTCCCACAATTTTGTTACCATCTTTATCTATCTTATCCTCTTCGGCGTATGTTTTTTTAGCTTTCACTTGTCCTAAATTTCCCATCATATTTCCTTGACGACTATCCATTTCAACTTTTCCTTCATTTTTATCTTTTCTTCCAGTCATTTTTTTAAAGAAATTACCAACAGACTTTGTAATTGCACTTGGTTTTTTAGATGGAGGAACTTCTTCTTTATCTGGAGGATCTTGAGATTCAGGAGTATCTTTAGATTCAGGAGTATCTTTAGATTCAGGAGGATCACCGCCCCAAATCTCCTCAGTCCCTTTAAATCCAGTGTTTTTTGAAAAGAGACTATGTACTCCAAGAGTATTTTCAGAAGGTGGTAGATTATTTTTTTTATCAACCTTTTCTTGTTCATAGTCAATTGTTTTTTTTAACACTTCATCTATCATATTTTCTAGAAGTTTATTAGAAACTTTTTCAGATAGTTCTTCGCTGTTGTCTTCCTTTCCTTCGTTTCTTATAGCTACTAATTTTGATGCTGCTTCACGTGCGAGTTGTTGTTCTTTTTGTTTCATAACATCCTCACCTGTTGCTTTTATAAATTCTTGTCCTATAAATTTATCGATATTATCTTCACCGGTTTCTTCTTTTATTACCTCCTTTAATTTATTCATTAATCTAGTATGACGACCAATATTGTCTTTTTCCAAATTTTTTATAAAATTAGTAGACTCCAAATATATAATTGTTGAAAATCCGTTATTATCTTTAAGTTTTATAATATCAGAACCGGAATCAATTAGCTTCATTATTATTTTAGAAAAATTTGTGAAATTATGATTAATTATATTTTCATTATGGGGTTGCATATATTGTATTAAAAGCACATGTATTGGAATAGTATTGCCCCTTGGTTCTTGATAATTTACATTAGCACCTGCTTTACATAATAGTTCTATTGTTTTAAAATCACCATTAACGACCCTACTACTCATATGTAGAGGTGTAAGGCCATCTCCTTCTTTCGCATGAATATCTGCACCATTATCTATAAGATGTTTTACTATTTTATAACGATCCGCCCAACAAGCCCAGTGTAAAGGTTTTGTTTGAGTTTTATCGTGGTCTGATTTATTTATATCATAATAGTTTAATAACTCTTTTACACATTCTAATTGATCAGAACGAATAGCCCATGTTAATGGTGATAAACCATTAGTATCACCAATTTTACAATGAGCCTTTAATTTTATTAACCTTTTTAATATGTCAAGATGACCATGTATTGATGCTTTTATCATTGCAGTATGACCATTATGATCTTTTTGATCCAAAAATTTTTTAGATGTTGATGGGTCATTTTCTAAATAAGTTAAAATTGCTTTTACTTTATCCAAATCACCGGTTGGTTCTAAATATGATACAAAATCTTTATAATCACTTTTATCTGGTTTTTTTCCTTTTTGTATTTTAGAACTAGACATATTTTATTTTATTTATTTATATTAGTATTAGATAAAACCCTTCCTAAACTGGCCACATATTGATATTTACACTAATAATTTTTAATATCCATTCATGTAAACATCGGAATATATTTTTGAAGTAGCTAAAGAATATAAATATGTCCAAGAAATATACAAAACTAATTCTATGTAATAAATGTAAATGGGAAACAAGGCTATTATAAAAAATATACCAATTTTCATATACAATCCATATGATTCATTAAAGTACAAAGCTATTATAACTCCTACTAAAATTATACAAAAAATATAAAATAAATATGTACGAATATTAAGTAAATTTTGAACAGCTTCTAACTCATACGATGATCTTTGAAAATCCGGTGATGATTCTTCAGATAATTTTTTCATTTGTTTGTCGATAGTATTATTTTGTTCATTTACTTGTTTTGTTAATTTTTGATAACTATCAACAGCAACATTTTTGATTTTTTCCATAAATTCTTTATATGATTCATTAACTATATTTACACTTTCTTTTGTTGCCATTTATAATTTTATATAATATATACACATTTTTTATATAAAATCTTACACGTACCTAGAATAGTCATCATATTCATAAGTTTCATTATATTTTGTTTGAAACCCTTCTGGATTTTCAGGGAAAGGTAAAATTTCATATTCTGGTGTTGGTTCAATAGGTACATCTTGAGGAGACATTCCATCACTAGTTCCAGATTCATTATTTTCCAAAGAAGAAGATGATGCTTCTGTACCATCATTATTTATACATACTGCTTTTTCTTCATCCCATGTTGTATTTGGACCACAACATTGTGGACCAATACACCCAAATGGTCCAAATCCACTACCGGGTGTAGGTGTAGGAGTTCCAGTTGGAATACCAATTAATTTAAATTCTGGACCCGCATAATTAAGTTCATCATAATTCAAAGGATTATGTGTTTGAATTTCTTTATATTGAAAATACATAATAACGAATCCTAAGAATAATGCAATAATTATAACAATATCAAATACAATACTTGGAATAAATGTAAGGTAGTCCGGTAATAAACGGAATATCCATACTACTACTAAAACTATTGTTAATACAATAATTATTTTCAAATAAGCCGCATATTTTTTTCTATAACTATCATTTAAATTTAACATACGAGATTGACTTTCCTTAGCTTCGTCAATTTGTTCTTGTTTGTGATCTAAACGCTGTTTTTCATTTTTAACTAATTTTTTTACATTAGATTGATCCGATAAAACATTCTTCATACCATCATTCAAAATCCCCATAGAATCATTAATTTTCAATAAATTATCTTGCATATCAGATAATGGTGGTGGATTTTCTTCGTTGTATAAAATATTATTAATATCAGCCAATTGTCTTGCTTGAACATTTTCTATACCGTGTAAATTATTTATGGACATTTTTGTATTTTATTCAACTATATAACAACTATATATATTTTATAAAGAAGTAGTTGTAGAATTAATTTTATAAATATTATAAATAAAATTAATCGGATGAAGAACTTACAAATAAAGCTGCTACTAAAAGTGTAGCACATGCAATTGTACCAGAAATATACATAGTATTTTCTTGCAATAATAACTCATTTATATCATCTTCAATAACATCTAAAGTATCTTCATCTTTATGAATATATGAATTTATTTTTTTGTCTCTTTGAAGAACCCAGTGATCATCATATTTTCTATTATGTTTCAAAAAATATGCATTTTTTTCTTTCCACGATTGAGTAGTTTCTTTTATTTCATCACTATTTTCTACAATTTCGTTACCAATCGATACATAATCTGCTTTTAAATCATCCATATTTGCTGCCATATTTTGAAAAGTTGGAGGAGTATGTGTTGGCATAGGAGTTGACATTACTTTAATATTTATCTATATGTTTTACCCACATTTTATTTATCATTTTATTTATAGAAACTTACATTTTCATAAATAGGAAAAATAATAAAGTTGTTGCTAATACAGTCCATAAAACTGTTGTATAAATCGTATAATCCAATTGTTTTTTTATATTATGAAAATTCTCATTATTATACAATTCGTCAATATCTTTATCCAAAGTAATACGAAGTGCTTCATTTTCTTTTTGAATCTTCATAATTTGATCATAATGATCTTTAAATTCAGGATCATTCGTTTCAAACTTACTCAAAATATTTACGTTAAAAGATTTCAATAAATTATTTAAATCTGCTAATCTTTGACATAATTGTTTTTTATTAGGAAGAATATTTGGATTATTTTCTGGTGCATTTACTGAATAAGATGGAAATCCATATTCATAAGTTGCTCCTAAATTACTAAAAATACTATCACACTCTACTTGAGAAACTGTTGGTTCTTTTGGCATACGTGGAATTTTTTTATATAAATTACACTGACCAGCTATTTGTGCCATTTTTATAAATTGATTCACTTCGCTTAAAATATAATTTTCTGTATCAAACACATTATAAGGTCCTTTTGTTATATACAATTCATTATCTGCATTTTCATTCTTATCTACATAAGATGGATTCATTATTGAACAATCTAATGATTTTTTTGATTCATGAATATATATATTGTGTTTGTTTAATGGATGTTTTTTTGTCATATAGATATACAATACTAATTATATATCTATATATAGATATTTTCAAACACTTATTACGATGGTGGAGTAACTGCTTTGGCTACATCTTCAATACTTGTATTTGATAATAAATAAACAGAAGCCAATCCTACCAATAAACCTGCTGATAAATTTAATACTTTTAAATATGCACCTTGATAAGCCACATTTGCATCTTCATACAATTGATCACTTGCTAATCCAACATTTGTCTTAGCACGTAGTTCATTTGCCTTATTTTTATTCATACATATTGAACGATAATATTTATAAACTTCTTCTACAATATCACTTGTATCTACTCCTATATTTAATTCTCCCAAAGATTCATTTGAATTGTCATTTGAATTTGACTCCAAAGTAATATCCACCGAGTTTAAATTATCTACACCAGATAAAACACTTTTCTTTAAATTTGCCATTTGAGATTCGTCTAAATTTGTCGTATCTACTTCTTCACAATGAGAATGAGGATTATTATCATACACTTGATTACCTATAGGTCTACATTTGCAACCATTTTCACCTGTATCATCATAATAATATGCTTGATAGTGATAATGTAATTTTGTACATTTATTTGTAATAAAACATTTGGGTTGTTTTTCATTTGTTGTAAAAAAACTTGTTGTTTCACTTTCAGATTCTTTTTTAGAACCACCTGATCCTGTTTCATCATAACTACCTTCAGGTATACTTTCTCCAAAAGGACTTACTGCTACCTTTTTTATTGTAGGAAAATTAAAATTTAAATTCACTTTGTTACCTATTTTTCCAAACTTATTTTGTTGTATAGAAACTATTCCACCTTTATTTGTATCAAAATTATAACTGTTTGTTTTATCATTTAATTTCATATTTCCCTTTTTATCAAAAGAATACATCACATCTTCATAATTATTTACTCCTTCATCTAAATTAATATTTTGTAAATAAATCTGAAGATTTTGGGAAATATCATTTAAAAAATCTTGTTTATTTGATCCTTCCAAAATTTGTTTACATTTATCTGGTGAAACTTTTCCTTTTTTATCTGTTATTATATTTGTATTATCTTTCTTAAACTTTGAATATAAAAAATCATTTTCATTATACCCGATAATTATATCCGACATTTTTATTAAATTTTATCTATATTATAGTCTTTCATTTTTTTTCATACACATACACGATAATATGTTGTATCTACTGCTGTTACACTTTTTCTAATTAATTTACATACTTGTTTTGGTCTCAAACATACTGCCAAAGCTTGAGGATCAAATCGTGATATTTCTGGTAATAAATTCAATTTATCAAAATTCTTTTCCACCTTTAACTTATTAAGATCATCTTCATTTAATATTGAAATATGAGGAACTAATGTGTGTTTCAATATATTGAATTGCAAACGTTTAATATTATGTATAACAACAAATATACCATCATGATCATACAAATATTTCATCTTTGTTGTGATTGTATCATTCGGTTCATCTTCAGCAATAACAATTATTGTATCCTTTTCTTTATTTGTTAAAACATTCTCAATAACAAACAAATCTTCAACAAGTTCATCTAAATTCTCTTTACGGATTTGTTTATTATTGTTATTTAACATATGCTTCACATATACTTTTGAACCATCACTCTGACGTTCGACCAACATATCCAATTGATTGTTTGAATACATCGTATTTATTTCATTAACACTAAAATTCATATAATCCGATACATCGTATTCTTCATGCTTTAATAACTCCAATAATGTATTTCGGGAATTGTAAACTTCTAATATGTAACTACCTGATAATGATGACATATATATATAGATTTATATATTTAACAACTTTTAATTTGTTTTAATCAATTTTTTGTTTTTAGAAAACTTCTCTAAAACTATTATTTGATTCAAACTGTAATTTGATATTTACATCGTATATTTTATTAAACAAGTATGATGTTTGTAATTATGTAATAATAACTATTCAATTATCTTTTGAAAAAAAACTAATTACAATATATATAATATTTATTATGAATACTAAAAAAAATAATAAAAATAAATCAAAAAATACTAAAAAAAAGACTATTAGGAATAAAAAAGTACACGGAGGTAGTGAAGCACAATGGAATATTATTTATAACAAATTAGCTACTGTCAGACTTTGTCGGGTTACACGTTTTTGTGAGGTGTTAAATGGTGATGCGAGAACAAACCATTATAAGAAATATGATTACAAACCTGATTATAAAGAAATTAATGATTATAAATCTGCAATAGATGGTACAGAATTAAAAGAAACTTTAGAATTAATAGATAAATTACCTAATTCTTATATAAACGAAAATAGAAATGGCACTACATTATTACACCTAATTTGTATAAAAAAACCTCCAGTATCTACACAATGGACCATTCAGATAGCAAATAAATTAATTGAAAAAGGTGCTGATAGTAATATACCTGATAAAGACAATAAAATACCTTTGCATTATGCTGTAGTTATTAATGGGGCTGACTGGTGTGATCATCATAAGGATGAAAGCATATATCCTGAAAAATTTGTTAATCTCATTAATCTTTTACTAGAAAACGGTTCTGATCCTAATTTTGAAGATAATAAAGGAATTACTCCTTTTCATCGTTTATATATTGATAATGATGGACTGAACGGTTATGAACTAACTAGATCGGCTGGTAATTTTAAGACTGTGTATAAAGCTGCAACACTTTTAATTCAACAAGGAGGAGATATAAATAAGAAAATTCCTGAAAATTATACAGAAAGTTGGATCCCATATTCAACCAACATGTATTCTAATAAAAGTGTCTTTGATATAGTAAAACTTGTTTATAATAAGCGTTTCTCTAGTCATCATCCTAGTTTTGGACTTAGAAAAATCGTTGAAAATATGGAAAAATTAAATGATGAGACAACCCCAAAAAGACACGAATTGATAGAAAGGAGAGAAAGAATAAAAGAAAGGTTCGAAAGAGTAAAAGAATTAAGACAAACGAAAATAGATAATTATGAACAAGGTGCACATAGTTTACAACTTTTAGCATTAGAAACATTTTTAAAAGAAATGAAAAAAACACCAACTTATAAAATTATAATAGATGAGGATATTACTTCAGATGTAAAAAAAAGATTTAAAAATTATTTAGATACAATGCAAAAAATATATAATAAAGAAAAAGTTATTGATCATAAAGATGAAAATTTAAAAAATATTATTGAAATAATTCCAGAATTTATAGAATTATTAGAAAAAGAAACAGAAAATAAAATTGGAGAGTTAAATAAATTAAGTCATTCTTTAAGAGGTTTTACGGATAAATCAACTGAATTTTATAAATAAGAATCTAAATATCAAAGAATATCAATTATATCTTTCATAAAGTTCTCTAAAATATTTGTCCTTTTCCATTTTTTCTTTTTCAATCTTTTCATCTCTGATTTTGTCAAAATGGTTTTTGTCTTTCATTATTTTTCCAATAGTATTTTCATATTTGAACTCTGGATCAAGCGTTTCTTGATATAATTTGTAGTCTTCAATATCTTTTTTATGACCATTTATGAGTTGTTTATGATAGACTGGATGAATATTTGAAAGATCTAAATCTATCACACCTTTATATCCAGCCACTATTTTTTTATACATACTTTTGGTTATATATTTATAAATTTTTATTTTTAAATCATACAAAATTATTGGTTTTTGAATGATTTAGGAAATTCCAGGTTCTCAAATACTATTTTGGTTCTCGAATTCTAAAAAATGAAAACCCTTCAAAAAAATCCCTAAAAAAATACTTTAGGAAAAATATTGAATTTTATACACACAAAATTTTTCGAAGTATTTGAGAACCACGGAGAACCAAGGATTTATTTTCTTGATTTCTTTGTTTTTCTATTTTTTTTAGACTTTTTTGTTTTATTTTTTTTACCGCCTTTATTCTTTTTTTTCAATTGTTCTTGAAGTGAAACACGTTTATCGATAATTTCTTTCATTTTATCCAAGACAAAAGGTTTCATGGGTTCTTGTTCTTTATATTTATCTTTTCTAATTTGGATATATTTTTTAATTAAACGAATAATGTTTTTTTCAGTAAAATCCTTTGATTTTGCATAAAAGTAAATATCTAATAAAACCTTTTCTTTTCCTCCAACACTTTTCCATTCTTCATAAAGTCCTGGTTCTTTTACATACATTTCATTAAACCAATCATCTTGAGGACCTAATTCTGGGAAAAACCCCATAGGATCTACAAGAGTTTCAAATATATCTTCATCTATTTTATTGATGTTTATAGGAGAACTCATTCATAAAAATCTATATATTATACTATTATTTTTATATTTTAGCTTTTCAAAAATATAAACTAAAGGTATCTTGGATAAAACTTATGTTTTTTTTACAAAAAATGATTTAGTAAAATCTAATATTGAACTTCCACCTTCAGATTCTTTCTTTTCCTCATTTTTTTTCTCTTTTTGTTCTGGTTCTTTGACATCATTAATATTAATAGATCCTGTTGTATTTTTAGTAGGATCTTGTTCATTTGATCCGTGTACTTCATTTTTATCTCCTACAACAACAGTAATATTGGGTGGTGCAACAGGTGGTGCAAGTGGTGGTAATCCATGAGGTGAAATCATAGGTCTATCAAACATTTGAGGTTGAGGTTGTTGTGTTTGATAAAGTGCAGGATCAATTTGGAATGGATATGTAATTTCATTTGGTTCTACAACAAGAACATTATCTTTTTGAATATTTGGATTTTGAGTTTCGATTGTAATAAATTCAGGACCGATTTTCTTAATACTATAAATGATAGGTGTTTTAGTAACGGGATCAACTGTAATATTTCTTAAAATGACTTGTTCTCCAACAGAATATTCTGGTTCTTCATTATCATCTTTCTTCTTTTTAGCACCACCCATCATAGTATCCCATTCAGAAGGTGTAGTAGAATACATAGGAGAACCAGGACGTTCTTCATTCGGAGCCCATTCTGGCGTTGAAGGAGAATATGCATCTTCTGGTGACCAATCAGGAGTTTGTGGTTTCCAAAGAGGAGATGCAGTTGTTTCTATAGGATAATCATTATGTGGTAAAGGTTGTTCTGAAGATTCAGGTTCAGGAATATCGAATTCTTCACTAACATGTTTATTTTTGCTGGAATCTTCATGCGGTGATTTTCTCAAAGATTCTCGAATATTACTCATAATTTTGGAAATAGTTTCTTTTGGAGTATCTTTATGGACGTTAGATAATTTATTAATATTTTTAGAGAAGGATAATTGTTCTAATTGTTTAATATTATCATCGGTAATAATTCGCATATTCATATTAAGAACTTGTAATTCTTGAATAAGAAGTTTAAAAGTATAAGGAATGCATACAATACTAAAATCGCGTCCATATTTGGATATTTGAATAACTTTTAAATTATCTCCAGCAAGAGATCCTACAAATTGTAATGGTCCATCTGCCATAGGGCTTAAAAAGAGGCTTTTTGATGGATTATATACACTAATCATACCGGTTTTATTACAAATAGCCATATAATATTCATCTCCTCTTTCCATCATGGATTCTGTAAGGAAGTTGGTAGCACCATGTGAAATGATTGAATCACGTTCCATTTCTCCAATACGTAATCCACCATCATTAGCACGTCCTCCAACAGTTTGTCTTGTAAGAACTGATCTAGGACCACGTGCTCTATAATTGATTTTATCTTTAACCATATGTTTGAGACGCATATAGAAAGTAGGTCCAATAAAGATTTCACTTTGAATTTGTTCTCCGGTCATTCCATTATATAAAATTTCATTACCACTACTGTGGAATCCTTCTCGTGTAAGAAGTTCTCCATATGATTTAATTTTGGAAGCATCATTACTGAAAGCAGTACAGTCAGCAAATCCACCGTATGCAGCGGCAACTTTTCCTGTAATAGCTTCAACTAAATGACCAATGGTCATACGTGTAGGAAGAGCATGTGGATTAATAATAATGTCAGGTCTAATACCACTACGTGTAAATGGCATATCGGATTCAGGTATAACAAGACCGACTGTTCCTTTTTGTCCAGCTCTGGAAGCCATTTTGTCACCCATAGTAGGTATTCTTATTTCTCTAACACGAACTTTAGCAATACGTTTACCCTCTTCTCCTTCTGTAATAAAACTTTTATCAACAATACCTAATTGTCCTTTTTTAGGAGTTTTCGAAGCATCTTGACGTTGTGTAATACCGGTAGAAGAACTGGTCATTCCAATAAGTACAGTTTTGTCGTTAACTATAGTTCCTTCTTTAATAAGACCATTATTGTCTAATTTATCATAATAACAATCGGATTTAATTCCAACAACATTAGGTGTATTTTCAATATTAGAAAAGATAACTTCATTAACTTGATCATCGGTTTTAGTTCGTTCTTCATGAGTTTCATATGTAGTATAATAAGTTGTTTGAAAAAGACCTCTTTTTAATGCACCTTCATTAACCAATACAGCATCTTCAACATTATATCCGGTGTATGACATAATAGCAACGACGCAATTTTCTCCATATACATTTTCTTCATGATTGAAGTATTCCATATATCGTGTTTTAACTAAAGGAACTTGTCCATTATTTAATACTACAGCAGATTTATCCATTCGTACTTGATAATTGGTATGATAAATTGAAACGGCTTGTTTAGATTGTCCACATGAGAAAGAATTACGTGTTGCAGGATTGTTTTCGGGGAAATTAATAAGATTACACATCATACCAAAAATGAGTGATTCATGTATTTCTGCATGTGTAAATAATTTATTGTTTTTGATATTTTGTTTATTAAGAGCAATAAGAGTGTCTTCACTTTCGCTAGTATCAATATAATCAATAACACCTTTATTTTCTATGAAATCTTTTAGTTTTGCAGGATTTTCTTCATTTTTAACACCATATAATTCTTCCATTTCGTATATTTTCATATTATTTGTATGAAAGTCTTTGTCTTTTTTTTCGTTGAATCCACTAACAAGATCACTCCATGTGAAATCTCCTTTTTCTAAAACTTTTAAGAAATGTTCATTTTCAAAAGAAAAATGATTTGTTTCATTATCTTTATAGAAAATCGGACGACACAATCTTCCGGCATCAGAATAGACAATAATTGTATTGTTTTTGATATCGAATGAAATACTAATATAGATTGGTAATAATGCATTACGTCTAAAGAGTTTGACTTTTTCTACACATTCAATTGGATTATCAACAACACCAACCCATAATCCATTAATAAATACTTTTGTCATAGAATCTAATTGTAGTACGTTGCATTCTTCTATTATTTTCATGGCGACTTTTTCTTTAAACCATAGAATGATGGGTTCTCTAGAAATACCTTTTGTAACATAAGCGGATAATGCTAAGTGTTTGTGTATTCCGATATTTCCTCCATCAGGTGTATCTATTGGATCAAAGAATCCCCAGTGTGAAGCATGTAATACACGAGGTCCAACTAATTTAGCTCCAGCATCTAAATGAATATTGGTTTTACGAAGTTGAGATGCAGCAGTATAGTAAGATAATCTATTGAGATCTTGTACAATACCAATACGTTTTGTATGTGTTTGAGATCCCCAATTTCCTTTAAAAGCTTTTCTAAATCCTGTATCGACAGCTTTTTGTGAAAATACTTCTTTATAATATTCACGAACAAGTGTTTGAAGATCATTTTCATACAATTCTAAATTGAAATGAATACGTTGTTCGAAACCTTGTTGTATTTCATGACTTTGTATAGAAAAGTATTCACGGAAAAGGTCTGTCATAAGTGAACCGACTGTTTCAATTCTTTTATATTTGAAATTATCTCTATTTGTGGGTTCTTCAATATTTGTATAAACTTTTAGTAATTTAAAAACGATATGTCCTAAATAATAGGCTTTTGCCATATAATTGGTTTCTCCTATGTGTGGAAGTAAATAATCACATAAAATCTCTAGAACATGAGGTATAGTTTTACCTTTTGTAAATACAGCAATAAATCTAAGAGCAGCATGTTGAGTCATAATACCACCGGATTCATGTACAGAAGGAATAAAAAGATCAACCATAGATTTGTATTTTTCAATATTTAATAAGCACATTTCTATGATTTGTTTGTCAGTAATGAATCCTAAAGCACGAAATACAATAAATAAAGGAATTGGTTTTCTTACGTTTGGTATAGATACAACTATGTTATGATTTTCAACTTTTGATTGAGAAAATCCAATATTCATAGAACCAGGAGATCTAATTTTAACACTTAGAGTTCTGATTGGTTTTGCAACATTTTCTGAAACAGATCTAATTTCTGCTGAATACAAATATTTATCATCTGATGATTCTTTTACATATAAAATATTGTCTGCAAACTTTTCTTGCGGAATAACTGATTTTTCTTTTCCATCAATAATAAAATATCCACCATTATCATTACGACATTCACCCATTTGAAATCGTAAATCACGAGGAAGTCTATTAAGAACACAAAAATCAGATTGTATCATAATTGGAAATTTTCCCAATAAAATCTTTTCAATTAAAAATGGTTGTGGAGATGTTTGTATAATATTTCCACTCGTTGATGCAGCAAAAGATGATTGTGTATTTTCTCTAATTTTTGCAACTTCTGCTGGAGTAGTTGTTGCACTTTTCTTTTTTTGAGCAGGTTTTTTACGTGGTGGTTTTTTCAATATATCAGTTTTAGCACCTCCTGTTGTTGGTTCTTCATCTTCAGATTCAAAATCGCCTCCATCAAGTGTTTCAGTTTCATGTATGTCATTTGTTCCACCATATATATCAGGTTCTTCGTCACCACGTAAAGTTTTAATAAATTCGACTTCAACATCATAGTGTATGGTCATGGCATATGTCATATTTCTTAGACGAGCTTCATTAGGATACATAAAATGTGGTCTACCTTCATCATAAATAATAGGTTTTCCAAAATATATTTTATTACCGTCTTTGCCACCTAAATAAAGATTACATTTATTTTTATAGTCTCCTAATTCATCGTCATACATAGATTGAACTTTAATTGGATTTTTGTCTCGAAAAATTTGGAAAATATGTTTTTTATAAAAGTCATTATAAGATTCAATATGGTGATTGACTAAATTCTGGGGATTATCTCTAAAATATGAATTGATGACTTTCCATATATTTGAAGTGTCCATTTTCGTATATATATACGTATCTTTTTTTTTGTATTATTTAGGACAAAGATAAATAATATCTAATAGCATATTATATATTGAAATATGGATTTTAACCAGTTGTTTTCTCCTTTAAGTCGCGAATTTTGTCTTTGGTTTTATTATTTATCAGTCATCGGATTTGTATTTTTAGTGATTACATTAATTAGTGCAATTATTGTTGGATTTACAAAGAAAAAGGGAGGTGAATATTTCATGACTATGATAATGGTAGCTTTGAGTTATTTCATTTTCTATTTCCAAAATAGATTATTATATTCTATGTGTGTTAAATAATTTTTGCGTATTTTCAATCAGCATTTTCACACCATATATAGTATAAAAATGGATATTTTATACTATAGTAATTTTTGTCCTAATTCAAAGAAAGTTTTAGGAATTATTTCAAAACATGGATTAATGGAAAAAATGAATTGTATAAATATTGATAAAAGAGTTCGTGATCCTCAAACAGGTCAAATATTTATTCAAATGGAAAATGGTAAAAAAGTAATGATGGCTCCAAATGTTCATGGAGTACCTGCATTATTAAAAGTAAATGAAAAATATAGTGCAATATTTGGTGCTGAAATAATAAATTATTTAGAACCTAAAATAAAAGCAAATATTTCCCAAATGGTACAAATTAATGGAGAACCAATCGGGACTTCTTTAGGACAATCTATTGGAGGTGTTTCAATTGTATCAGAACAATATACATACTTTAATGCACCACACGAGGAATTAAGTGCTAAAGGTAGTGGTTCTGCTAGACAAATGTATAATTATGTTTCTGCAGATCACACCGCTAATAGTGTTATTCAAACACCTCCTGATAGTTATAAACCCGATAAAATAGGTCAAAGTTGCACTATTGAAACTTTACAAAATCAACGTAATCAAGATATTCCTCAATCTGGTCCACCCAATCCTTTTGGAATTTGAATAAAACATCAAACAATATAAAAAAATTCTATAATTATTTGTATCAAATATATATTTTTAATGACTGATAAATCAAGTTTATTAAAAGCATTTAATACACACTTTTTTGAATTTATTGAAAGTATTGTTGAATTATTTCCTGATAATGAACATTTAAAACATACACAATCACAATTTGAAACTTTTAAAAAATTAAATCCAACTTCTATTATAAAATCATGGAAAATCTTTGTATGTGATCCATATAAAGATGTTATAAATAATGGTAATATAGAATTCTTTTTTGAAAAAGATTATAAAGATGATTTACAAACACTTGCTAATTCAGATAAAATTATGAAAGTTATTGATAATTTAAGAGAACCAATACGTTTGATGAGTGACACATCTAAACAAAATGCTTTGAAATATTTACAAAATTTATCTAAATTAACTGATGCATATTCATCTATGTAAGAATTTTGTATATTTGGTTTAATATAAGATCAAGGAAATGGTTAAGAGAGATTGAAAAATAACAACGGTTTTTGAAAGATTCGATACTGGATAAATATCGCCATATCCTAATAAAGTCGCATTTTGAACTGAAAAATAGAGTCTGTCAAATAGTTTTTGTGTTAAAGATGTTTCTATTTTTTCTGGAGTAATCGTGTCTTTCTCCACATCCTCTTTAACTACATCTGTTGCTTCATCCAATTTTTCTTTTACTTCTTGTTTATCGTAATTTGATATTATTTGCGATGAGTGTGGTACATATGGTTCATGTACTTCGGAAAATGATTCCATCACTTTTTCATCAATATTTTTATTCACTTTTTTCTTTATAATCTCTTGTTTAATTGTTTCCTTTACTAAATTTACACCACTAAAGTTTTCATCAGGTAATATTAGATATAGAAATGCAAATATAAATACTGAAACAAACAATAAATATAACTTTTTATGAGCACGCTCTACTTTATTAAAAAATATATATTTTAGTTTATCTAAAGAATTTGAAAATAATATTTTTAATGGGTTATTCATAATATATATAAAATGATATATATTATCTTTACACAAACCTATTCTTCTTGGTCTTTCGTTTTATTCTTTTGCGCTTTATTTTTGTTTTTCGTCTTTTTCTTCCACCTCTGAAATCTTGATTGAATCTTACCATTAATTTATAAGAAGAAATAGTTTTGAATGGCCTTGATCTGGATCTTTCTTGTAAAAATAGACATTTTTCATCATCTTTTCTATCCAAATACCAATCGTCATTTATTTTCAAAGGTAAAATAATATTTGTTTGAATAAATGAATGAATGTAATTATTTATTTCTGTAGGAATTTGTGTCGAAATACTAACATCTTCACGTAAAAGATATTGTTCCAATAAATACTTCAATCTATCATCTATTTTTATATTTAAATCCCTCGTTAGATAATAATCATAAAGTGATGATTTCGATATAGCACTTGGACCATCATCATAATAAGAAAACGTAAAAATTTTATAATCTCCACCATCTCCTCCTTTTTTTATAATATTTTCTAAAAATCTTAAAAGTACTAATTGATTAAATATAGAATCTGTAACATCATATAACCAACCATTACCATAAGCATTATCGTTATTTCTTTGAATTTTTGTAATAATTTCGTTGGCTTTATCTTTTGCGTTTTTTACTAGTTTTTTATATTCTGAACTTTTTATGTTTTTAAGTTCACCAATCATTTTATGCTGTTCTAATATACGCTGAAACAAATCATTACTTTCCATATATAATTTATTAATATATTTATTGATTTAAATAAAAGATCATGCTACCAACATCCATAAGCTTGAAAAAAACATCTACTTCTTTCCTTTTCAAAATAAACGATGGATCTTGTTCTTTCTTGATCAAAAATACTTCATGGTGTAATCTATATACCAAAGGAAAATACTTCTTTGGTACTTTTTCACCTCGTTTGTGAACATAATATGAAATATATTGTTTATGTAATTCACATACAAACTCAAATAATTCTTGTCTAAATTTATCAAACAAATTCTTGTATATTGTAAATACATTCAAAAATTCTGATATTTTGTTTTCTTTTATCAAAGACAAATACAAATACTGTAAATTAGGATGATTACCACGCAACTCTTTTATTTTACTGTATGATTCATCTTCTAAAATAGTTTGTTCATTATTTTCAATATGACTCACTACAAGACCTTGTAAATCATTATTATCGAATTTGTTTTTTATATTATCATAATCTAATGATTCCAAATTATAAGACTTAGGATAAAATATATTTTCTTGATCTTTAAAACATGACCATGAAGTATATTCATCTGGACATATATGTTTGAGGTTTTCTTCAACAATCTCATAAACATCAACTAAGTATGCTTTAGGCTTTTGAATATTTATAATCATTTTATTTGTAGGATGTTGAATTACAAAATGATAAACATGAGATTTAGACAAATCTTTCAATAAGGAAATTTCATTAAAATCTTTGTTAAATGGCTCACCTAAACATTCTATTAACATTTGTCTAAACGTTAATTGTCTATTGAAATCACCCACTTTGTATTGATTTCTAATATACCAATAGTTACATCCAATAGAATTTTTACTAGCTATTTCCCATCCACAAATTCGTTCGTCGTAAAAAATACACATAAATGTTCCTTCGATGAATTCTTTAAAACGAAATTCAGTATCACTCAAAAAAGTGTATTTTTCTTTAAAATCATCACTATTTGATAATTTAGATGGTAATACACATAATGTTTTACGAGGTTCTTCATTTGTTAAAATCTTTATATAATCTTTTGAATTTTCTGGTGTAGAAAATACATATTCAACCGATGGTCCATGAATTTGTTTGACACTTATTATTTTTTCTTCCATAGAAATAATAGTAACTGAATATAGGCAACTACTAAATATTTATATAATTATATTTATATTCTTCTATATATATATATTAATTTTGTATGACAACTTTAGAAAAAAGAAATACAGATGGAGGTGCTATATTTAAAGTTAAAAATCAAGTTGAAGGTATTGACTTTATGAAATATAGCGATGATGTTAAAATTATTACTACTCAATATAGAGCCAACGACAAAAATATTGGTGCTAAGTTCGATCAAATACGTCAAGAATATGATACATCAAATTTCAATAGAGCCAATTCCATTAAACAAATCGATATGATTAATAGAGCAACTAAATGGGCAAAAGCAAATAATGTTAAGGCTGAGAAACTTAAGTTGAAGCGTGGAAAAGTTTTAAAAGGATTAGATAACACCAGAATTGGTAGAGCTGACTATGCTGAAATTGGAACATCATATTTGAACTCGATCGATAAGACTATATGGAAAGTAGAGCAAAACTTAACTATGGATAATTTGATAGAAACTACTGGAAATAGAGACAAAAATGAATACAGAGCCATATTTTATGATAAATTATTGTCTTTATTATTGAAATATGCTGCGGCATTTAGTAGTATTTCTAGTTCATGTGGTAAATGTGAAACCGTTATTGATATTGTTAAACAAGCCATTAAACAAAATGTCAAAACCGATTGTTTGAAAAATCCAGATGTCTTGAGTGTAGATAGAAATCCTGATAATATGCCTTCTAATACTTATTATTCACAACCGGTTCAACCATTTGTTACAGACCAACCGCAAGCTCTATCCGAATATACACCAATAAACACAGGTAAACAATATGGAACTTTTGAGGCTGTTGTTGATGAGAAAGAACTACCTTACATGGAGAAACCTATTACAAAGTATTTTATTGGAACTTCTACAGAAGAAGAAATAAAAGAATTAAAAAAGATTATCATAGAGTCTCTCGATAGTTCTACTCTTCAAGATAAAGAAAAGTCGGTTATTAAGGCAAGAATCGATCAAATTCCATATACACAAAATGACTCAAAAGGAGTAGATGATTTGAAGAGTTTAGTTTATGTATACACAACTTTTCAATTAGAAACACTTAATCATTCCATCAGGATACAAGACGAGGGACACCAAAAAAATTCGCAATTGAAAATTTATTCATTGTTGGGTAATTTGAAAAATCATCAACTTTATGCCGTATTTAAAAAAGCTATTGATACAATTAATCGTGATGATCTACCTAAAATTACTTTGCTTGAAACTGCTGGACGCGGCTGGGGAGATGTTGGTAATTTGCTTGGACCATTCTTTGGTGATCCTTTTAAATCAATAAAAGGTCGTTACGATGATAGATTAAGAACGTGGTTTGAGACGCCAGGTATTTTTGCAGATAATTTTAATGAACAAACTGGTGTCTTTACAAGTTTAAAATTAAGATATACTGATATTGAACAATTATTAAACAAAAATAGTGACCTATATGCCGGCAGACATTATGAGTATCAACCAACCGAAACAATCCAAGGTAATGTAGCTCTTGCACCACAAGTACAAAATGAATTTGATCATAGACCAGAAATAGTTAGGGCAAGCGAGAGTAAAATGCTTTTTGGTCAACAAGGTGGACGTCGTACAAAACGTCATAATAAGAAATACAGATCTACATTCAAACGTCGTCGTGTTGGAAAAACTTTAAAAAATAAGGTAAAGAAATCACACAAGAAAAAAACTTATAAGAAGTAAATATATTATTTCGTTGATTTAGTTGAATATATTAAAAATATATATTCAACCAATAGTATTTTGAATTCAATAATTTAGTTTGTTATATAGTTATTTAGAATAGTATCTATTTATAATATAAATACATATGTCTGAAAAAGAGGAAACACCTACTATAAATGATAATTTAGAATTAGAATTAGGTGATATTATAGAAATCATCGCACCAACAAATCCTGAAATTCACGAAGTATCTTTTTTTGTTCATTATATTGACGATGAATTTATTAAACTTATTAATATTTCAAATAGAGAACATAAGAATCTTTATATTACAGAATCAGGTGATTTATCTGATGAATCAATTCAACATGTTAATTTATTAAGTAGAAGTGAAGAACCTGGATTTGCCAAACAGCATAACTTATTAATAAATACTTGGGTAGAATTATATTTTAGTGGTGTTGTTTCTACAACAGTTACTGGAGAGATTACAGATTTAATAAATGATCAAATTGAAATTACAACTTACCCAGATTTGGATATTATATACATAGATTTTGAATATAAAGGTTTACCAAAACATTTACCTTTGGAGAAAATTATTATACGTCCTAAACCAGCAGGTTTAGATAGTCTAAAAGGATTAAGTAAAGAAGATTTAGACGAAGATGAAGAAAGTCAAAAACCAAATGAAGAAATGGTGGAATATTTGGAAAATGGTGAATCTATAAATCATTTGCCGGATGATGCAGAAGCGGATGAAAACATAAGAGATACATTACGTTCAGCATATACAAAAGCTAATAATATAATTTTTGGTTCAAGATTAGAAGAGATTCAATTGATTCATGAATTGCCTGAAAATCAAAGACGTTATGGTATTGAAACACAAACAAATAGTTTGTTGGATGAATTATTATCGACAATTCCAACTTCTCAACGTACGGATAGTATTTTAAATAAGATTCATATGATGATAGAACGTTTTAAAGAGTTGCGTGAAGATTTTTCACTTTTTGATGAAAATGGGGATGTAATTAGAGCAAAGATACATGATGAGAATTTCCATAAACCATTAATTGAGCATATTTCAAATATGGACACAAAACTTCGTTGGTTGGTACCTACATCCTTTATTGATAAAAAGATATATGAAGATGTAACTGCAGATGATAAGATTCATACAATTTCTGAAAATGATAATGATATTACATTAATACAAGACAAACATGTATTAGATGTTTACAATAACATGTATAATTACAACAACGAAGGAAATAATATATATATTTCAAAAACACAGGAATTAAGTAACATTTTCACACCATTTAATGATACAAAACGCCGTGATTATATAGATCAACGTCCCGTAGAAACAGATATAGAAAGTATATTAACTAATTTAGATAATTTTGAAAGTAGTGTATTGAAAGGTTCTTTGAAACAAATGGAAATAGTGAAACGTAAGTTTATCATACAAAAGTATTGTTTGAATATCACGAAATTGGTAAAAGAAATGGTAGATGGTAAAGAGCGTGCTATTGTTCGTCCTCTTTATAGAAATGATAAAATCGCAGTAAAATCATTTATATCTATGCCTATGTGTGTTATGAAATTTAGTGCTATTGATATGCCTGGAACATCTTTGTATGAAAAGACAAAATTACATCGTGATTTTTTTATGATTTCTCGTGTTCTAAGAAAAAACGCTCGAATTTTGCCTAAAGTAATAGAAGATTTTAAAAAAGAAATTGATTACGACGATAAAGAAAATGAATCTTCATTTTTACAAAACATTAGTGAATATATTTTAGATGAACATATCGAAGATCCAAATAAATACCAGAAGTTTTTGAAAGTTATTATTCCTAATACTTGGATGTTGATAAAGATTACACGTAAATATTTACAATATGATTTATCATTTAAGAATGCAGTAGATATTTTAGAGCCATTTTTAGTATACTCTAATGATATTACGTATCCTCAATATAAACAGATTCGTCATTTTTTGAAAGAAAGAATTAAAGAATTAAAAAAAGAGATTGAATCAAGTGGAGAAGAATTTGATAAATATAAAAATGAAAAATATCATATAAATCGAGAACCTTTATTAATAATACGTTTATTATTGGAAAAAGAAGATGTTCTAAAAAAATGTTTAACAGGTTATAAATTACCAAACAGAGAACTTTTAGAAGAAAACTATTCTTCACAAGAAATTTTAAAATTCATGTTAGATTTTGATAATGGAGTTCTTCTTACACAATTAATTGCATCTTTATTGACATCTTTAATGACACCTAATAATTTAGCAACAATTTTAGAAGAAGGATCTTCGGAACAATATGATGAAACAGATAAAAATGAAAAAATAAAAGCTAAAGATTGTAATCAAAGAGTTTTAACCAAAAAATATTCTAGTGTTGTAGATCTTCAAAAAGATAATCATAATGATGAAGTATATTATGACGAAGAGTTTGATGATACTCCTTATTACATTATGGAAAAATATAAACAACAACAGAAGGAAAAGTTACCAGAAAAATTTCCCGGATGGTTAAAAGAGATTTTAGTAGAAAAACATGATTGTCCAGAATCTATGTCAAAAGAGATGTCAGAAAGATTAATTGCAAATAAACGAAAGGTTGAAGAAGGTGAATATGCTTTATTGGAGGTAACACCAAAATTGCCAAAAAATATTGATATGGATGATTTGTCTGAAAAAGAGCGTGAAAAGGTAGAACAAGAATCGGATGTTAGAAAAAAAATGAAATTTTTCCAAAGAAAGAAAGGATATTGGGTTGAAGACAAAGATATTGATGAAGAATCATTTATGGATTCAAGTACACTTTTCTGTAATTTATCTAAAAAATGTTTTCAAAATATAAAAAATCCAATTACAGGTAATGATTGTGAAACTACAAAAGAAGCTGAAAAACGAATGGGTGAATTATTACGTAAGAAAGCATTAAAGGAATTTGATAGACGTTATGAATTAAGTAAAGAAGACAATATTGAAAACTTGGAAAAGCAAATAATCAAACATATGAAATACATTCATCGATTAAATGCTTTGAATCATACAGAATTATATAAATATAATAATATTGCTTATCATATTGGATTAGGTGTAAGAACTATAGATGAGAATATTATTCGTTCTCCATATTTGAAATTAAAAGATAATATTATGAGTCAGTCGGATTTTTCGAAAAAACAACATGATATATTAAAATTTTATGAAAAGTTTTGTAGAGAACCAAGAACAACAGAAGATTTCAAAGAAGATTACTATTTTAAGTATTGTCGTGAAACAGATACAAAACTTATTGCATCATTTCATATTATATTAGCACAAGCATATGTTTTATACGGAGAAACTGAATATGCTAATACTTTGGATATTGTATGTGCTGAACGAGGTCGATTGAGTGAAAATGGTGATGCCATTATAGATAAATTTGGAAGTGGTGAAGAAATATGTAAAATAGATAATGTTGAAGAACAGCAATTTACAGAAGAAGGATTTAGAGTATCCACAAATGCAGTTATGGAAAAAGATACAAGCGAAGTAATTCTTGAGAAATTGAAAAGTAAAAAGGCAAAAGTGTTTGAAAATGAAAAGATGGAAGAAATTTATCGTATTTACATAGCTTTAGCTACCAATATTGGAGTTCCTTTGAATGATTTTGAAGATAAAGTGTTACGTTTGTCTTATGAATTATGTTCTAAAAATATTGTAGATAAAGAGGAATATGAAGAATATATAAAACAAACCAAAGCAAAAACAGGAAAAACGCCTGTATCTTATGCTAAAAAGAAAAATAAGACTATGATTCAAATAATAGCATCTGTATTGTTAGTAAATATTCAAACAACTATTCCATCATTTCATACAAAAAAAACATTTCCTGGATGTATACGATCGTTTGATGGATTTCCTTTGACAGGTCCGGAAAATATAGAAGGACTTCAATATTTAGGTTGTGTAATAGATAAAATGAAGGCTTCTTATGAACCATGGGATTCAATTGGAAAAACAGGCGCAACCGTTTTGACAGATCAATTAAGAACGATTGTAGATTCTATTGTTATGAAAGATAACGAAATAGATGAAATGTATTTGAAAAAACGTGAATATATGTTAAATCATCCAATACGAGAAATACCAGACGATTATGTAATAGAAAAATGGCGTCATTTTATGCCTCCCCTTATTGATACAAATATAATTAAAGGATTAAAAAGTGTAGCCCAAGATTTTTCCAAAGAATACATGGAATTATTAAGAAGTGGAAAGAAAGATCAACATAAAGATTTTATGGTTTTGAAAAGTAAAGTTTCTTATTATTCATATGGAATCATGGAAGCAATACAAGAACTCATCAATAAAAAAGATTTATTATTGAAAACAAGTGGAAATGAACCATTTTTACAAAATGCTTGTTGTAATGATAATGAAACAAATAATCCTATTTATTATTTTATTGAAGAAAATCAGAGTATTGATCATTATGTGCGTGTTATTAAATCTTTATCTGGCTTGATTGAATATACAAATAAATTATCACGTGCAACATTATTAGTTTATGAATCAAAGTTATCTGCAAATACTAAAACATTATTACCTAAAGATCCAATTGAAGAAAATATTTATTTGGCATTCATACATTATTGTGGATTAGACAAAGGATTGCCTATACCTGAAAAGTATCATGCTTATTTTCAAGAAATACCAATAGGATATGATCCAAAGGCTTCATTAGAAGAAAAAATATCATTTTTGAAACGTGATGCTCACAAGAATTTTTCATTGGAAGATTATTTAAATTTTATGCAAATTGTCTCTCAAAGTAACATAATAGAAATAGTAGATACAAGTATAGAAGAAACAGTTAAATATGATGCTGTAGGTTCTTTAAAAGATATATTAAATATATTGGAAAAACAAGAATTATCGTTTTCATCTGAAGAGTTCATAGAATTAATGCGTGGAGTAGTAGATAAATATAAAGAAAACAAAATGTATTTGTATGATCCTAGTTCTGCAGATAATGATGATGAAGGAGTTCAAAAACATTATGCATTATCTATGAGAAAGTTGAAAGATTATTTAGCGGAAGAAAATTTACGTAAATACGAGGCAATAATGCGATTTTTGAATAAAAACGGTCAAATGCGAAATCGTGATTATGATAAATTACATGATTATTTTAATGAATTAACTAAATGGGAATTAGATAAAGATAAAAATCAATATTGTGATGAAGGAATGTACACAATTGTAAACTATATGAGAAATTTCGTATATAATATGACTCATTTATATCCAAATTTAATCATACACGAAAAAGTGAATAACAATCGTGTATTTGATAAATATTGGGGTTTAGGAGAAAATGATGCAAATGAGATTCGCGAAAACATTAATAAATATTATGATCAATTTAAACCTTTCTTTAGTGATATTGGTTTAGAGAGATTTTTACGAGAAATGCAACGTCGATTAAAAGATGTACGATTATTTATAGATGTTTTACCAATTTTCAATTCAATCCATAAAAAAGAACACGTCTTTTATAGTTTGTTTGATAAATCTACTTTGTATATGTTAATGAATTATGTATTATATTCGATTGTCCACGAATATGTAGAAGGAGCAAATAATAATGAATTGTTAACACAAGATATTCAAGAACAAAAAATACAACGTCGTCAAGCAATAAAGGATAATAACGATCCTTCTTTATCCAATTATGAAACTTCATATGAAAATATTGATATGGATGAAAATGAAGAAGTTTATAATGAAATGGCTGAAGTTCATATTGAAATGGGTAATCGTGAAGAATTCAAAAAACGTATTGGTTCTATGTTGAAAGTATTTTTAGAAATAGCTATGAATAATAAATCTATATTTAATTTCGAATATTCAAGTATTATTGAAAAAACACATAAATATAAACAAAAAGAAAAATCACGTATTGTTGAAAGATTACGTAGCATGTCTATTGAAGAACGTAGAGTAGAGAATATGAAAAAAACTTATAAATTAGGTGAATGGAATGTAGGACAAAATAAAGGATTATTTGTTTATGATGTTACTACAAGTGATCGTGAACGTACAGAAAATATTTTACAAGGTTTTGTAGATATTGATACAGAAATACAAGAAGAAACGGATTATGATGAAAATATGGAAGATGAAAACGAGGCTTTAAACATAAATGGATTGAGTGAAAATTACATGGATGGACAATATTATAGTGAAGACGAAGAAGAATTTTGAAATTTTTAAAATCGAAGACATTATGTTTATTGACTTTGGTTAAATGATTTAGAAAGAAAAACACATATAATAAGTAGTATCATATTTTTGATAATATAAAATATTATGTATTTTACATTATGTATTGCAACAAAGGATCGATTTGATAATTATTTACGATGGTATTTACCTAGATTTTTATGTGTTTCATACATAAATGAAATTATTATAAGTGATGATGATGAAGATGGTAAAGACGTTGAAAAAATTAAAACTAATTTTCCATTTCCGACTATCAATATAAAAACAGTAATTAATAAAGGTCAACACGGTCCATTTATGAACAAATTAAATGCTTGTAAACATGCAACAAATGAATGGATTATATTAATGGATTCAGATAATTGTGCAAATGAAATTTATTTTAAATCAGCATATGATTATATTCAAGCAAATAAAATCAATAAAACATCATTATTGGTTCCGTGTAATGCGGATCCACATTATGACTTTAGACATTTCAATAATATGGTTTATAAGAAGGGTTTATTATCTGAATTTGACGAATATGAAAAACGTGAAATGGGTGAACGAGCGCCTTTACGAGTATTAATGAATACAGGTAATTATATATTAAATAAGTATTTAATAGACAATTTGAATATTGAAAATGAGTTGGATTCTATTCATATGTCATCAGCTTGTGATGTAGTGTATATGAACATATTGTTTATGGAACAAATGGATGCAGAATTTCATGTAGTACCTAATATGGAATATGAGCATTCTGTTCATGCTAGTAGTACATATTTAACAACATATAAAGATTATCCAGAATTTAACGAAACAATAAATAAAAGATTCGAAAAATTAGGATAGACTAAGAAATGCGAAAACCAGTAAACAATAAATTTCCTCATAATATAGTAGAAAGGAAACTGATGGATTTAAAAAGTAATTTGGTATATGTTCGATACAATAGAGTTATGTTTGCAATACTTATATTTTTGATATTGTTTTCCCTTGTACATTATACTAAACCTGGTTTTGCATACAATCGTCATGGTGGTTTTCGTACATTTGGTATTGGATATAAACATAAAACAGTTGTACCTATATGGTTAATTGCAATTATATTGGCAATTTTTTGTTATTTATTTGTTTTATATATTTAGATATGTTTCTTTCAACTCAAGTTAATATGATTTAAATAAAAAAGTAAATAATTATATATTTTTGATTTTATATAATTATTAATAAAGTAAATGATGGAATATAATCCAAGATTAATAGAACCGGGTGCAAAAAATTATATGACAAATTTATTATCAAAGTGTCATGATAACAGAGTATCTATTTATTTATATATTTTAAATGTTGGCACTTTAGTAATTTTTATAGGAATAGTAGCTCTTATATTATATTATTGTCATAAGAATAAGTTAACACCAACAGAAGAAGCATGTAAAATGCAAAAAGAACAACAATATATTTTATCAAAAATAAGATATTATAAGGATCATCAACATAGTATTAATTCTAAAGCATCAATAACTGGTTTACCAACAACTGATTTACGACCAGTATAAAGACTATAATTAAATTATGTTTTTTTATGATATATAATCTATGATTTTAGTATAGATTATATAAGTATATATAAATGAATTTGTTTGATAGAGACCGTGAAACAGCAATAGAAGAAAACAGTGGACAAAAAACAATATTTGATGTATTAGAGAACTTATTTGCAACAGATACTGATATTTTTTTTAAAGAGGCTTTGGTTGGAGATATTGATTTAGAAGTATTAAAAGAATGTAATTTTACAAATGTTGAAAAATTAAGATTTTCACCAGGTAAAATAACCAGTCTTAAGAATATTCCAACACATATTAAAGAACTTTCGTGTCCAAAAAATCTATTAAATAGTTTGGAAAATATACCAGAAACTTTAGAATTATTGGATTTGGAAGGAAATGGTATAAAATCGTTGGACCTTTCAAAATTAAAAGATTTAAAAGTTATTAAAGTATCTGAAAATGTATTGATAGAATTAGAAAATCTTCCACAAAGTTTAGAACAATTATTTTGTAACAATAATGATTTAAGAAAATTGGATTTGGATGGTTTAACTAAATTGAATGTATTACATTGTTCAGGTAATCGTTCTATGACTATTCATAATATGCCAGAAAATGTATCTGATTTCAATAATGATAATTTACCTACAAATGAAATATTACGTTCTAGAAATAATGATGAAGAAGAAGATATTCCACAATATGATGTTTATGAATCTTTGGATAAATATTTTAAATTAAAAATACAATATGAAGAACGTGTAAAATCTCAAAAACGAGCATTATTTAAAAGAATTGGCAATAAATCTGTATTTAAAAAAGAAGTGGTTAAATTAAAACCTTTATGTATTAATTGTAAAAGACCTGTTGGTACTATTTTTTCAAACAAAAACCGTACATATACTGCTATTTGTGGTTCTGCTGGTAATTCGGGATGTAATTTGAATATTAAAATATATATGGGAGAACATGATAATTTGATTGATTCTATAAAATTGTTTGATGATGGAGTAGAAGAAAATAAAGAAAATATTATTAAAATGAAAATGGATACTTTGTTGGATTATGTTAGTGAATCTAAAATTTCAAAAGATTTCAAAGAAGAATATGATGAATATAATTCGAATAATATGTTATTGCTTGATTTCAAAAAACAATATGATGAATTACATTTTTCGAAAGATAAACAAGAAAAAATGGAAATTAAAAAAATTGAAATCCATAAAATTATTTCACATATTCAAGAATTATTAAAAGAGTATAAAAAAAATAATCAAAGAGATATTTTGAAAGATGTTATAGATATTTATCAAAAACAACTTATTCCAGAAATTTTAAATTTAAGACATTTGAAATACTCTGTTATGACTATTGAAGAAAACAAACAAGATGGAAAATCTTATTTATTTCAAAATGATATTTATTTAAATGAAGTAGATATTAATTTAGGAGAACAACCAAAAGTTATTAAATTTTTGGGTAATTTTTAACCAAACCATATAAAGCATTATTTTTATTTAATTTAATGTTTCTTAAAATACTATACAATATATCTGTAATTTTGGGAGGTGGTATTTCTTTTGGTTATACTTCAGTAGTTGTTCATCAATTTATTCATAGTAAGTCAAAATACCATCCCATATACTTTAATGGTAGTAGATTAGATAATATTACAAATGTATTTAATACAGGATTTTATGTAGGATCTGCATTATCTATTATGTATTTAGTAACAGGTAAACCAATATTTTGTAATTTTATTGAATGTTAATAATACATCGAATTGTATCTACCGGGCTTTCAAAAATTCTATAAATCAACCAATTTTGAGATAATGTAAAAGAATTGGAAAATATATGAACACATATAAAAAAATGTTCTAAATATTTAATGACTATATTTTAATTATAAAAAAATTTCATATAATTAAAAAATTGATCTCCATTTTTATAAATAAAATAACTGCATAAACCTCTTGTATACACATACATAATAATGTCTACTGCTATCGAAATGAATACTCAAGTTCCAGTTATTGATACTCCAGTTGTTAAGGCAAAGCCTTTAGCTGCAAAGTATAAGAATTATACTAAGTTTGCTTATTGGTTCATTAAACGTCTTCAATCTGAGGATACAATTCAAGGAGACTTCCAGTCAGTTATCAAGTCTTTAGGTATTTACTTGAATGACGTTGATGAAAAACAGGTATTGTTTGATGATTTTGAAAATGATTCTAAAGAAATTGATAAAGAAATGAAGCAACTTGTTAAGGTTTATAACAAGCCTGCACCTAAACCAAGAAAGTCTTCAAAGAAAAAGGTTGTTGAAACAGATGTTGTTGAAACTCCAGAAAAAGTTCAAACTGTTATTGAAAAGGTCGTTGAAACTGCTGTTGAAAAGGTCGTTGAAACTGCTGTTGAAAAGGTCGTTGAAACTGATGTTGAAGCTGAATCGGAACCTGTTAAGAAAGAACGTAAGAAAACTAATAAGAAAAAAGTTGTTGTAGAAGCAGATAATATTGTTGCACAAATTGTAGAAGCTGCAAATAGTTGTTCTATTGAAGCTCCAGATAATTTGGAAACTACAACTTCTCCAAAGGTAAAGAAGGAAAAGAAGTCTCGAAAGAAATCTACTCCTTCTGATAATGTTGTTGACTCCAAAAATGAAACTCTTATTGAAACTGATGTATCTTTGGATCGAAAGGAATCTTTAGATGACTTGAATGCAACAACCAGTCCTGAAACTAAAAAGAAAGTAGTAAAAAAAACTTCTAAGAAATCTAAAGATGAACAATCTGTTAAAGATAAACAACCTGTTGTTAAAGATGAACAACCTGTTAAAGATGAACAACCTGTTAAAGATGAACAACCTGTTAAAGATGAACAACTTGTTAAAGATGAACAACCTGTTAAAGATGAACAACCTATATTGACTGAAGAACAACAATCTGTATTAGATGAATTAGAATTAGAATTAGAGACTTATGATGAGTAAGTCAAATAAAAAATAGTTAATTAGCTAGGAAATAAATAATTTTTTATTGTATTTATTATTAATTTACAAAGAAACTCCTAAACAAGTTCTATAAATAGATTTGGGTTGTTCTTCTGGTTCCACAGAAAACTCATCATAAAAATTATCAAACAAATCATCATTAGGAAATTCTACGGTTTTATTTCTTTTATTTATAGTCCCACCAAATTTCAAAATTCGATCTTTCCATATTGGTGAATATGCAGCATGAGCTAACCAATTATTTCTAAATGCATCTATAACTTTTTTATTTTGTTTTTCATCAATATTTGATAAAACTTGATAATAACAAACTTTAGGTAAAAAGTGAAAATTCATAGGTATATGTTTAGACGTTTTATATTTTTCTATTTTATCATTATCAATATTTGTTATGTATAATCTATTATTTTTGAATTCAACATCAGATATTTCTGGAATTACACAAATGTTTGAAACAAATAATGATACTAATTCAGGACAATTACCTTTAGATACATATAATTTGTACATAGTTTCATACAAATTATAATAATCAGTATATTTCAACTTTATTGTTTGAAACATTAATGTAAATGTTTTTTTATGAAATCCAGACCAATATAATTCAAATGCCCAAAATAAAGCTTCATCTTTATTTTGTTTTAATAAAGATGATACTAAACTTCGAGACACCGAAGACTCATCATATAAATATCTAGTCAAAATCACAGTCATTATTGTATTATTGTATTATTGTATTATGTTTGTATGATACTTTAAAAAAAAATCTATCAATTTTTTATATGTCTAGAGTTTTTTCTTTAAAAAGCAGAGTTACAAACTCCATAGTTAGAGAAAATGAAAATTTAAATAATTTCTTATCACCAGTTGGAGCTGGAAAATCTGCACGCGGAATATCACAAGGAGGTGGAGGAGGTAACGGTGCTCCTGGTGCTCAAGGTCCTGCTGGTGCTCAAGGTCCTGCCGGTGCTCAAGGTCCTGCCGGTTCTCAAGGTACTGCCGGTGCTCAAGGTCCTGCTGGTGCTCAAGGTCCTGCCGGTGCTCAAGGTCCAGAAGGTCCTCAAGGTCCTCAAGGTGTACATGGCTTAAAAGGAGATCAAGGAGATCAAGGAGATCAAGGACCTACTGGTGCTCAAGGTCCTGCTGGTGCTGATGGTTCTGATGGTACTCCAGGTGCCGATGGTGCTGAAGGTCCGGCTGGTCCTGCTGGAGGACCTACTGGTCCGGCTGGTCCTCCTGGTGTTGATGGTCCTGAAGGTCCAGCTGGTCCAGCTGGAGGTCCTACTGGTGATGATGGTCCAGAAGGACCAGCCGGACCAGAGGGACCAGATGGACCTCAGGGTATCGAAGGTCCTACAGGTCCCACAGGCGATCAAGGTATTCAAGGTATTCAAGGTATTCAAGGTGATGAAGGTCCACAAGGACCTGCGGGAGTAGCTGGTCCAGCAGGCTCTGAAGGAGCTCAAGGTCCAGCCGGTTCTCAAGGTGATGTAGGACCACAAGGTCCTCAAGGTTCTGGAGCAGATGGTGCTACTGGACCTACTGGATCTAATGGTTCTCAAGGTAATCCTGGAGCAGATGGTCCTACTGGTGCTGATGGTTCTCCTGGTGCTAATGGTACTAATGGATCAGACGGTGCTCCCGGTGCTGATGGTGCCGATGGTACTCCTGGTGCTGATGGTGCCGATGGTGCTCCTGGTGCTGATGGTGCTCCTGGTGCTGATGGTGCCGATGGTGCTGATGGTGCTACTGGTGCTACTGGTCCAGC
>Ga0257110_1000036_pt1 | contig 76811 bp, 78 predicted proteins | sample LP_taG_7_FD_190184 | JGI IMG/M metagenome (GOLD analysis project Ga0257110, IMG submission 190184) | Marine microbial communities from Northeast Subartic Pacific Ocean, Canada - LP_J_2015_P26_10m | ecosystem: Environmental > Aquatic > Marine > Oceanic | place: Canada: Northeast Subartic Pacific...
AAAATTTCTTCTTGTTCCATTTTACCCGGCTTAGCGCTTCTTCCAACTCTTCTAGCGTGTTATCATCCAATTCTTTTACCATGTTATCGAGTTCACAGTAGTTAGCGTTGAGAGAGGTGTTAATTGCCTTGCCTATGCTCTTTAGACATTCGTTTCCTTCGCTGTCTCCTTGTTGAAGTTTTGCGTTGATAAATGTGCCGATCTCCATAATGTGTTAGATTGATATCGTGTAAATATTATTTTTGATTTTCTTAATTTGTTATTAGTTTTAATATTAATCTCAAGCTCAAGATTTTCATCAATTTAGAAATTAAACCATTTTAATAAAATGGGTTAAGTAATACAAAAGTATTCATATCTTTTTTATTTTTGAAAAAGATAGAGGGAGAGAAAGATACAACAGGTCAATCTAACTCAAGAACCACTCCATAATCTACTCCTCCATCTACACACCTTCTATCCCCCCATATCAATCATCACAACCCTATATATATAACACCAAATTAACTAGCATTTATACTAACACGGAAACCGGTAACATAATCAGATACCGGTTATAAAAATTATATAGGTTATATCGCGTATTCTACACTCTCTTTCTTTTCCAAGATAATAGTTTATATTTATCTTCACGGGTTGCGTTTCTCTCCCAACACCATTTTATTAAATCTTTTACTACTCTTTCAAGCAGTTCATCGTTTACATACCTATTCATTAAATCGTCTGCTGGAGACTTGATTCCCTTTTTTTTATAATCCCTTACCAGTCTATCTTTATTAAACGATCCATTGTTATAACGATTGTAATACACGTTTGATATCATCCTCAACGCTTCAATGTCATTGTTTATACAACCATCCACACCTTTACATTCTCCAAAAGAAGGTATATGCGCATTGTACATAATATCATATTTTTGTTTTAATTCACTCGTTGTATCAAACCAAAATAAAACCATTGTCATTCAAGATACTATTTGTACTTCATTATCATATAGATCCTTTATAATCAATTTTAATCACCCCCTTTTTTTCAAAAAAAAAGGGGGGTCATACCAAATATATATATTTCAAAATATGAAGAGGGAGAGAAAGATACAACAGGACAATCTAGAATTTATTTTAGAAAATACACCCATATACATTATATTGATATCAAGGTCATTCTACTTCATATTAACACTCATATATCAACACCATATCATATACATTAACTCAGAAACCAGTAACATAATGATATATGGGTTATAAAAATATATATTATTATGTTTACTCTTTATTTAAAGAAGGAGGAGGAGATTCTTCTATTATGGTATAATTATCCCTTCCATTGCATGTTATTTTATACGTTCCCTTTTTATTAATATTAAAACAATACCATTCCGCAGTTTTTTCATGCACTATCGCATAATAACTATGTCCTTTTTCCATCGTAACCGAATACTTCCCACTTCTTTTTATTATTGAATTCATACTTTATTACAATACCACAATCACTATTTAATCATTCAATTTTACCATTTTCTTTTAAAGAAAATGGGAAAAATAAATTATACATTTATTCTTTATCCAGAATTATATCATCCATCATTATACATTCAACAAATCACTCTCAACACACATTTTTATATACTTATATATTATATATGAATCAACCACAAATTATAGCAATCACACCCCACCCCACATTAGAACGACAACTTTTGCAAACTGGTCACTTCGTCTTTTGTGATAACCAATCGTCGTGTGGTCAAACAGCAAATCCTGCGAGACCAATAGGTGTATACTGGAAACTAAATGATACAGCAGCTAACGTAGTTCCTATGGGATGGTCATCTACAGCTGCCCCGTTTATTGAATGTCCTTTTTGTACTCTTTCATCTATAGATGCTTTAGGTGAAGAAGAATGGAACAATTTAGAACATAACCATCAAGAAGTAGAAGGCAACATGACGGGAAATCAAGGAACAACCGGGTCAACTGTTATCCACAGACAAACAACCCCGTCTCTTAATAGTCCGACTTCTCCAACAAATAAACCATTTAACGCCAAATCAAAATCTCTTAATACACCATCAGATGAAGACCTGTTAGCACATGCTAAAATAATGGGAATGCCTGCATCAGCGTTTAAATCATTGAAGGATCAATTAAAACAAAATAAAAGAAACACATCAACCAATCGATTCTTCGAATTTAAACCGGCCGAATATACCCCATCCAAATCCAAGTCTAAGTCTAAATCTAAGTCTAAATCTAAAAAGAAAAAAAGAAAATACGATGGGAAAAAATCAAGATCAAGGACTAAGAAATCTAAAAAAAAGTAAAAAAATTTGTTGTTCTTCATCTCGATATATAATCTAATACAGACTTAAGAATAAGGTCTTTACTAATAGTACTTCTACACAACGGACAACACTGGTTCTGTGTTACCCATTTCAAAATACAACCAGCATGAAATCTATGGTTGCATTCCAATTCAATTGTATATAGTTTTTCGTGCATAAGATCCAGACAAATAGAACAGTTGTTTGAATTATCTAATGCTAATACTTTACATCGTTTTCGACATATACACATGTATTTATTCTATTATGGTTTGATATATATTACTCATATTTTCATTTCAATTTTCCCCTTTTATTTTAAATAAAAGAGGAAAATATAAAAAAAACAGTTTTAAGTCGGTGTTTGGGACTTACAGTTTTTGTCTTGTCTAGGACATAGTAGTTTTCATATCATACTAAGGACCATTGCCATAAAGAGGAATTGAACCTCAACTTTGCCCCCGCAATTAGGGCTACTCACAAACCAGCTATGACGAAACAATTTTAGGTAAGTGGACTGTGTAAGGTTAGATTTAGAATGGGGACCTACGCCCCCGTAAAGATAAAAGTAACACAACGCCCCTATCCAATTTAACTCAAAACTTAATTTGATAATTGAGGAACTGTCCTTGGCCTAACTTATTGAATCGGTTATTATAACCATACCTACTCCGAACTATTCTAACAGAAAATTTAATTTCTCTTTTAATTAATATTGCTATTAAATGTTCTCCGTTGTAATATGCCCCAACCATCGCATATTACTGTGATTTACATCTCCGTCCAAAATCCCCATTTTCATCGACCAATTCCCCTGGAATCTTCTATAATTTAATATTGCGCATCGCCTATTCTCCCTATCGTACCCAATTCATATATTTCAACCGCGACTTGTTCGGACTCCATATCGGTCGCCACTCCTTCGGTTGGTGCTCGGGGCGGGAGCTACCCACCTGCTATTATACGATATAATTTATTACCCTCCTATACCAATAGTCGATACCGACACACAAACTAGAATTTCCATTCATCATTGCTCGTGATTACGATTCTAATATTTCAAGTTCTTACTTGTTCGGACAATGAATTGCCACTCCTTTTCCAACTACTCGACATGGGAACCACCCACCATATTTGCGTATGGTATCTACAAATATCCTTCAAAATTTGGTTTAATTTATCCGTGATATAAGGGGAATGAAGAGGAATCTAACCTCTTGCCTACACCAGCCATATTATCCAGCTGTCAACAGACCATTCCTTGCATTTAATTACTCTGCTTCATTTAAATTCTCCGTATTATGTAATATGCCCCAACCATCGCAAATTACCGTGATTATCATCATGCTCCCATAATCCCCTAATATTTTAATAATTTATAACCTTAATCAAACATTAAGATTATACAAACAGTTTAAAGTCATATTCAGGACTATCGCCGTTTAAAGCATGATAATTAGTAGAGTTCTTCATCTGGTTGGAATGAGGGATCATAACTTTTATATCCCCAATTCGGCAACCAACTTCTCATCTTATCATCATCTACTATACGCCCGTTCTCACTAAATCCAGGAGCATATACCATTGATTCTCTTCCTCTATAATCAATAATTTGCTTTTCTCCTTGAATATGTTGGGATCTCCACTTTCTTCCCATCCTCTTTCCATTTCCAATTACAGTAGTCCAATTTGAGTTCATTTTAATAGTTCTTATTTGTTATTTTATAATTCAGATCTATAGGTTCGGTTTTTTTGTCAATTTAGTTTTTTTTCATGAATTTTGAGATTTTTTCATATTTTTGTCATGTTTTCGCCTTTTTCTAGCTTCGGCCTTATTGGCCTTAATCAGCAACGGTAAAGTTTTAAGGATTAAGCGTAAATCTTTAACACTAAGCGATGTGTCAATGTTACCCATATGCAACGAACCATCCGTCCTCGAGCTATTTTTCTTCACAATAGCTGCTATAAGCTTACCCTTAGTTGCCAACTCCTTAGCTTGTTTAACTTTAAGTTTCATGTCAAATTCAAGTTCATGCAATATACAATCACCTCGACACAAGAACATATCAGTAGAATTACTTAAAACCATACCATATTGTTGTTGTTTCTTCAACACTTTAGCAACTCTGTTAAGTGTTTGGATTTGTTCCTTAATTTTTCCTACAACACCGTTTTGAATTTCGAAGAATTGCCAAATGGACATTCGCTCTGCTACATCTATATTAAGGGCAATATACAGGCGAATAAGGTTATTCGCGTGAACTACATTCCGTTCCAATACAGACGGGTTATTAGACCATGGAGTATTATACTTTGTAAAATCTTCAGCTAATGGGATTTTCTTATAACAATTAAGTGTTCCAAACACGAATTCTGAAGCACATTTAGTGGTGCGAAAATGGTTCCAGCTATCATGGATTTGAGACAAAATAGATTTGCGAGTATCAATTAAAGCAGTAGCCATAATGTTTAATGTTCTGATTTGTTTTCTTAGATTGTTTTTAGATTGTTTTTTTTATAATTCATGTCTATGAGTTAGTTTTTTTTATCAATTTGGAATTTTCACAATATGAGATAAATCTCATATTTTATTAAAATCTCGTCTCCAATTCTGTAAACAATATCTTTCTCATAGACCGTCTCTTCTTTATTGATTTAACATTTTTATATGATGTCAGTAAGTCATGCAATTGTTTGTCCGATGACAACCGATCATCTAATCCTACCCAATTATTATACTGTTCGAATGGGTTAATTATGTATTTTATAAACTTATTCTCTTCAATTGGATCTATCAATGGAGGATAACAACAGTTACTACATATTCGTCTTCGCATTTTCTCTGCATACTCTATCTCTAACTGAAAAATCCGATCTATTACAGAGAATGCCGATTTTAATAATAATATAGTACTTAAAGCACTTTCTTTAGTTTTATACGCTAAATGTAATTTCTGTTTTTTTTCAGAAGCCTTCGTATCATCCCCAATAGATATTGCTTTGGAATAATCTGATTTAAGGTGTATTATACGATTCGTTATATCACGTAATTTAGTGGTATAATCTTTTCTACAATTTTCAATTTTTTTTATAATAGAAAATACATTTAAATTATAAATATTAGGATAGTAATATCTTATCTGTCTTGGTATTAGAAATTTATTTATAGCCTTTATTTCCTTAATCTTTACTTCGATGTCTGTAATTTTTTCCCGTATATCTCCATCCATCTTTTCTCTTTCCTGGTCTCCAAATAATAAAAAATATCCCGATGAAAACTCACACATCGATTGAAGTCTATCATATTGATGAGCTGATATTTTATGTGCTTCAGCTTTTGCATCTAATTTCATGTAATTTACAATCGCTAATAAAAACGAAATAAAAGCATTTAACGCTGCTAACCACAATGTTCCTAAATATATACCACTTGATACGGGTGCCAAAACAGACGCAGTTGCTGATAAAAAAATGGCAGGCATCATGTAATAATTTAAGTGAGATTCGCAATAATCTTTTGCCTCCATATAAATAAGTTTTTGACCCCTAACATAAGTTGCTAATATGTCCATTGCCGACGATGATGTTTCGTTTGCGTTAGAATACAATGCTTCTAAACTTTTCTCAACCCCTGTGTAAGAAATTCTACTATAATTATCACCAGTAGAACTAATATGTTCTTCATAGTCATAATCCAATAATTCTAATGGGTTTATACTGTCTATTGTAAGTTTTAATTCATCTGATAAAATATCCAATGGTTGTTTTTTTGTACTATTATCATTTTCACTATCCGGTATTGTTTGATCAGTATATGTTTTTAATATCTTATGAATAAGGCGAGTTTCATCGCTTGATTTATTGTCATGGCAGTCTATAATTTCACTTGATATATCTTGCCGTATTGTGTCATCATCGTCGCTTTCATTTATATATAAGTTAACAGACATTGCTTACTATATAATATTTTTAAATTATCATAAATTATCCTAGTTTAAATAAATTGATTTTATTTATTAATGCCTATGTAAGTAGTATAACTATTATATAATATGGAAAAACATTTGAAGGAATTATATGGCTTTAATCAATTCAGAGAATATCAACAAGATATTATTGATGATTTACTTAATAAGAAAGATATATTTGCTATCCTACCTACTGGAGGTGGGAAATCTCTTCTATACCAATATCCCGCTACTTATACTGGAAAAACTACTATTGTTGTATCACCTCTTATATCATTGATGAACGACCAATGTATGTATCTTAATTCAAAAAATATAAAAGCAACATGTCTCAATTCGGAAACATCCATAGGTGTATCACAATACAGGAATTATAAAATTATATATACTACACCTGAGTTTATAGTAAGCCGTATTCCGGCATTTAAATTAATGAAGGAAAATATTGGATTATTTGCGATTGACGAAGCCCACTGTGTATCACAATGGAGTCACGATTTTCGTCCAAACTATCAACGATTAGGATTATTAAAAGAAAACTTTCCAACCGTTCCATTGCTTGCGGTTACAGCAACCGCTACTCCGCGTGTGCTTGCCGAAATGCATAAATTCTTAAAAGTAGACGGATGTAAAGAATATTTATTAGGAACGCGTAGAACAAACTTGGCAATCTCTGTATTTCCAAAAAAAGAATTTACAAAATGTGTATTTGAAGATCCGACCATTGTATATGTACCTACTAGAAAACTAACTGAAAAAATAGCAGGTGATTTAAACAATAAGGGGGTTAAAACAGCATTTTACCATGGTGGTATGACCAAAAAGAAAAAAGACATAAGCCATGAACAGTTTATTAATGGAGATATCACTGTTATAATCGCAACTATATCATTTGGAATGGGAATTGATAAAGCAGACATACGACATGTAATTAATTACGGTGTCCCGTCAAATCTAGAAAGTTATTATCAAGAAATTGGTCGCGCTGGAAGAGATGGTATTATTAGTAAAGCAACCATATATTACGACGATGGTGATTTTAGCACAGCGTCTTATCTGATCACAACCGGCAACCCAAGTCAGGTTGACATAAAAACTAGAGGGTTAAATATATTATCTAATTATTTAAGCGAGAAAAATATGTGCAGGCAACAGATGATTGATTATTATTTTAAAACGGGCGATTTTGCCAGAGAAAAAGATGTAGAAAATATACCAAAGTGTAACATGTGCGATAATTGTCTACGAACGGATTGTGTAGAAATGGTTGACTTTACAAAAGAAGCGAGTATCATTGTAAATATATTTAAAGAAGGTAGTCGTAACAGAAGATATGATTTTGGATTAAAAAAAACAATTAATATGATACAAACCAGCAAAAAATATTGTTTAGAACCACCTAGGACCGACAATTGGATTAAAGATGCGATTGACATTTTAATATCAAAGAATGTATTAAAGCGTTATAAGGCTGGATTTGGAATGGTAATTGGATTAGGCGAGAGATTAATCGAAGATGCGTCTCCTATCAAAGGTAGAATAGAAACCGGGGCATCTACTATTAAAAATGTATTTTATTCCTATAAACGTAAAGAAAAACAACTATCGCAATTGTTAGAGTTGAGAAATAGACTTGCACGAAAATACAGTATCGTTCCAGCGTCATTTATAAACGATCGTGTAATAGGGAATATTCATAAACATTCTCCTAGGTCTATCAATGATTTATGGAAGATCGATGGTATATCAAATGAGTTTATTATGACAGAAGAATGTATGGAATTTATGAAGGAATACAAACAAATGAACGGGTTTGTCCCAAAAATAAAAGGGAAAGGACGCAAAAATAATCGTGATAATGTACATGCTTTATATAAGCAAAATAAAACCATAAATGATATTTCAAAACAATTATGTCTCAATAAACAAACCGTATCCAATCATATAATGTATATATACGAACATTACGAAGACGAAGATATCGATATGGATTACTTTGATCTAACCGAAGAAAAAGAAGAAATAATAAAATCAGCAGTAGGTAAAATAGGAATAAAGTTCCTTAAACCATTAAAGGAGATGCTACCATCACATATAACATACGACCAAATAAAATTATGTATTTTAGTAATGAAAATAGAATCATAACATATTAAGGATTTAAATCATATTATACATTTTTTTCCAGAGAAGGGTCGTCGTCTACTACCATTTCCAATGCGTCGCGAATATCTAATGTCTTAGCAATGTCATGGATATCTATTTTTGAAGGAGCTTGTAGTAATTTTGATGATATTTTACACTTAATATTTTCAGTATCGGTGTCGTGTGGCAACGGATTCAGTTTATCATATTCAATATAGAAATCAAGATACGCTTGTTTATGTAGAAGATTAACTGTATCGTAAATCTGACTATTTATCTCACTACAATTTATATCTTTAACCCACCCCTCGTTTTTATCTTTTACAAAAAAATTCCGCCTTTTTTGATCAGTACAATGTATTGGACGTTCTGTAACTGGCATATCGCTTAGATTTTTCAACATCTTTCTAGAAACAAAATTTTCTATTAAATCATCTTCGTTTAATATATCATTTAATTTGAATGTTATATTGTCTACAAAATCTTGAAGACTTTGAGCATTATGACAATATTTATCAAGAAATAAATTAATAGAGATATTATTAGTAGTTTGGTTATTATTAATAGTAGTATGATGTGTATTATCAACTACCTTATTAAGAGTAGATGTAATCATATTCATTTGTTCTGCTAACATTTCCAACTTATCACGATTGACATCGTTCGTTTGATTAAACGATGGTTCGACTTTAATATTTTCGTCCACTACTTTTTTTGCCACTTTTTTGCCACTTTTTGCCACTTTCTGCTGATGTTTTGCGGTCTTAATATGTTTGTCCCAATTGTATTTCTTAGAGGCATTATAGTCACAAAATAAACAGGTTTTAAAATATTTTGCTTTGGTATTTTTTTGCCATTTTCTACTCTTAGTTTTTGACCTTGCTAAATGTTTTTTAGTGCGTATATGTTTGTTATAATTCGAATTGTTACTCGTTGTGTAGTCACAAATTTTACAATGAAATTTTTTTTTATTATTATTAGCTAGAGTAGTTTTAGAGTAGTTTTTTTCAGTCATTTAAATTTAAATAGAAAAAAATATTTAAGTATATTTTATTTTTATAGTGCCTTTTTTTTAAAATGTCGGAAAAAAAGGCACCATTAGGAAAAAAAAAATCGTTCTAAGGGTGCCTTTTTTTCATTTTAACCAAATTATGCAAAAATTATGCCTAAAATTTGCCACTTTTTGCCACTTTTTGCTACTTTTTTATCGTAATAAAACAGTATCGGTCCAACCGTTTTGTTACTGTAAATGGTCTTATATAAATTTATTTAAAAATCACGATTTTTTGCGTTTTTTTGCCACTAACTACTCTGTTTTGACAAAAATCAGAAATTTCTTATGGTGCCAATTATTTTTTCTGTATAAAAACACGACCATTTATGTGTTGATGTCAAAATATTTTGAAATAACAAAAATCGCAAAAACAGAGTAGTTTTTAGAGTAGTTTAGAGTAGTTTTTGCTTTTGAAACTTTAAATTTGCATTTTTTTTTGTTACTTTTTTTGAAAAAAATCGTTCTAAGGGTGCCTTTTTTTCATTTTTATCCATTTTATGTGAAAAAACATCAATATTTTATTTCAAACCATTTTACGACCGCGTATGATAAGATAATAGTATTGTTTTTATTCATATCAAAGCATAAGGAAAAATGATTCTAGAAAAAAAGGCACCCTTAGAACGATTTTTTTACCAAACTTTTTTTCGATTTTGCAAAATGGACATTTTTTTCATTGGGAAAAACGAAATCTCAAAAAACTTTTAGTAAAAAAATCGTTCTAAGGGTGCCTTTTTTTTAGTGCCTTTTTTTTAGTGCCTTTTTTATAGAAAAATTTTAATTTAAAGATAAATTAAGTTATTAAAAATAATGGAATCCAACGAACAGAAAATTTTAGAATTTTTAAAAGAATGTGAAATAATTGATAAAAAAGAAACAAGCCTTGAAAATATATATATCAGACGAAATAAACTTATTGCGGCTGAATTATACGATAAAATGGAAAAGGCAATCGTGAAATTAAAAAGCAATTTATCGCCAAAATACATAGCGTTATTTCATGATACTACAAAACATAAACAAAAGTGGCCATTGTTGAATTTAACACGGCGGTTTCTTAAAATCAATGGGTTTATAATGAGACCTATAAGAAAAAGTGCCGGTTATACTGGTTCAGGAAAAAAGAAATACGATCGTTATTTCCTTATTGAGGCGAATGGTAAAAATAAAGATAATGTAAAAAATGAGTTAAATAATTAATAACATATATTATTATATGTTCAACAGTAAATATAGTAAAATAGGAATTATAACAACCGGCGTTTTGTCGATCGGTACTGCTCTATATTATTATTATTACGGAGGTAACACGCCCTTTTCTAAGGAAACACAACTAACTGAAGAAGATAATTAATATAATATCATATATATTATATTAATATGCACCATTTCGAAATATTGTTTAGCGAAGTTCTTATATATATATTTGCATTCGGAATTTCAGATATCATTTTATCGCTTATTCTCGATTTACGAGTTAAACTTTTATTTATATTGGTAATTGGATTTATTGGAATATATACAAATTATATTTATGCTATTAGATAACTTAGACCACATTAATTGTACCCACTATTTTATTATCAGAAATATCATTTTCTGAAACATCAATAACAGGATCGTTACCCGTAGCTAGAGCAGCAATTTCAGTTACTTCTGGTTCAACTATTGTGTGTTTAACTTCAGTTACTTCTGGTTGAATTGATTTCCCCAATACATTATTATTTGTACCTCCGGAATCATTCAATTCATTCTTTTCAAGATCATATCCCAAATCGTTTAATTCGGTCATATTGATTTCCTTCATAATATTATTCATTTCAATCGCAATTTGTTCTGGTTGTGATTTGTCTACAATGGGGGCGGTCGGTGGATTATTATTCATATTCTGAGCATCGCGCATTTGCCTTACAACGTCCTGATATATTTCTCCCCTGCGTTTATTATCACCGGCCAGAACTATATCGTTTACTTGTTTATTCCATTCCAAATCTTTAATTTTCTGTAATTTATCGTCTTCTTCCTTTTCTTCGCGTGTCTTTTGGTAAATTTTAACAGGACGAATATCAAGTATATCTGGTTTAACAAATGTAGTTTCATCTTCTACCTTATTACCCGATTGATCTCTCTTAATAAATGTCTTATCAAAAACCTTTACAATATCACCTGGTATATTGGGACTTTGTTCGATTAAACGATCTAATTCGGAGCGCTGAGTTGATAAAAAGTCAGTTCCGTTTACCAATCGTTCCTTAACTGGCAAACTTAGTTCGACGGATATATTTCTAGAAAATTTCGAATAAGAAACACTGGCTGCTCGATGCCCTTCCATTTTCTCTGCTACTTTCAAAAATTGCGCGATCGTTGTTATTAGCCCGGCAATAATATTTAAAGAACCTACAATAACGGATACCAGTGGTCTTGATTCAATTGGAAAACTAGATTGCGCAAAATTAGCGACCCCTGTCAATGTACTCAGTATGATAACTGGTAAACTAAAACACATATTACACCTATCATATTTATTAAATGCTTTATCGTGTAAAAATCTATAAGAACTGCCAATTTCACTCCACTCTTTCAATATTCTTTCTTGTTGAGGATGCCATGATACGGCCTTTATTTCATTTTTGGATTCACCTACGTCTATGTCCATTAATAAAATAATAGACTGAAATGATTTTAAATACTAATTACTAATAATTTATAAAAATATGTTATAAATTATTATCTATTGTTTAAAGGCCGGGATTGAATATTCTCCAAATGCGTTTTTCTGATATTTAGCGATAATTCGAGGGTCTGTTATGTTATTTACAATATCACCACTATCGTATACATTAGTATTATCATCGATATAATAACAAATTCCATTTATTTCTTGTATCCAAACAACTCGTTTTGTATACGGATTTTGTTCTGGTTTATTTTCAATATGTCCATGAGGTGTTCCCTTGTTATGAGTGCCACAGAAGTCAAAACCGTCCTTTTTCCTTCTACTACATTGTTGTCCATTTGCCCGTAACGCTTGACATTTATCACAAAACGGCACTATATTTTTAACACGCTTTCTCTTTTTAATATCGTCTGTAGTAATTTCTGTTTTAGGGAAATTATATATAAACTCAACCAGCTTATACGCGTCGCTAGTGCTTTTTATATCATTTCCGTGTAGTTCTCTTAATCGTTCTATAATTTGGTCTTTAAAGCTTACAAAATGAGCCTCGATTTTTTTATTAATGCGTCGTTCCATGGTGATTTAATGTAATATTACATTAATATATTTAAATCAATTTTACGATATAATAACCAAAATAGCTTAAGAATATATCTGAAATATGGTGAATTTTAAATGTAATTAATCATCGACAATTAAAACATCTGTAAATAAGTAATCATTCGATCGATTGGGAATAATAAGCGAAAAAACCCCTAAAGCGTTAAACCATAATATATATGGAAGCAATCGCTGTTTGTCTATTAAGTCTGGAAAATAATTACTGAATCCACTTATTATAATATTAATCAAAATAATTGCTATAATTATAAATATTCTCATATAAATAATATTGTTATTTTATTGTTGTGTCTTGGGCATTTTTCTTCTAATATTTTCCTTGATTTTAACATCTCTCGAATTTAAGATATAATTACACAATTCTTGTACCTTTTCACCATCGTCTTTGAAATAATCCTTCATTGATTTAAGAAGGTGTTTTTTACTTAATGGAGCCTTAACCTTATTTGTAGTTTTAATTAATTGACCCTGTGCGGTATTCATACAATCAATGTCGCGCTGTTTCATTATATGCATTAGGTCGTTTGTTAAATCTTTCTTTTCTTGTCGCTTTATTTTTATTGCCTTTTGAAGTTTTTTTATATCATTATCAATTGTTAACCAACTTCTAACATTTTCAATCAATACATCTGGTGGTTGTGACATTTCTAGTATATTAGTATAATACTAATTATTTTAAGTAATTTTAAAAAAAGAATTACTTAATTATAAATATAAGGAAAACATTAAATTCTGTATTTAATATATAATAACAATGATTAACTATATATTCAATAATTGTTACTGTTTTATTCTGTATTTTATGTTGATTACTTATCTTTCTGTTTTCGGTATAACGATGTTTTATCGCGGCGATTTAGAAAAAATGTTTAATTTAATGGACGATAAACAGCAATTAATATATAAAAAAATCAGAGAAGAAAGACTTCAACATTATTTAACCGGGTTAGCCGCTGGTGTTGTGTTATCTCTCCCCACATTGTATTTTATACAAGATAATACCAGTAAGGTATGTGCCAGTGGTATTGTATTAATGCTGACCGCTAGTATTGTTTATTATTTACTACCAAAAACAACATTTATGATCAGGCACCTTAATTCACAAGAACAAAAGGATGCTTGGATGAAAGTTTCCAGAAACTTTATAAAAAAGAAGATGGCGGGTGTATTGTTCGCTCTTGTGGTGTATATCGGTGCTTCTATGATACGAAATAAATAATTATGCGAATTCGTTTCTATACATCGTGTATATATTCACATTTATATTTTTGCATATGGTTCGAACAATAATATCCCAATTCCGATCCGCCAGATATAAGCTGTTTAGCATTTTTATGACAATACAATCCTTTCCGCTTCCCTCTAGATAAAACATGCTCGCAAAACATTTTCTTCTTCACAACTCTCTTCTTGTCATGTTGAGTGCAAAATGATCCAAACGATTTTTTACCACAACATTGGCCTTTCTTTTTACCAGATACAAATTTGTATATACATGTATCTGGTAGAAACCAATATTTTTTTGGCCAATTTACTCCCCTTTTTTTAGGAATAGCCATTCCGTTAATTTGTTTAAACCAAGGCAAAATACCATCTGTAACAGAACGACAGTAAGGACAAACCATTTGAGATTGCATCATTATGTTATTAGAGTAACAATATCCGGAATTTTTATAATTACCCTTCCATTGAATTCGTTCATTCATTAATGAAATATAATTAAAAGAATGATTACATTTAAGTGTAATATATTTTTCTGTCAACGGTTCGCCTGTAATTAGACAAACTTTTTCAGTAGATGTGTTATTATTTTGGTCATTATTAATAGATATTGGCATTTTTACATTTGATTCATTTAATGATTGTTTTAACAAACTATTAAATAATTCGACAGACATAAATATTAATAGTATAATAAATAACTTTTTAATTTATCTTTATATAGATTATACAATATATGTCGAAATCATCTTGGGCTATACCTACCTGGATATTTTTTCATGGATTCGCAGAAAAAGTAGACGAAACATATTACAATAATAATTATAAAAGATGTTTTGATATTATAAGCGATATATGCCATCATTTACCTTGTGAAACATGCAGGATACACGCTGTTGAAAAAATGAATAATACAAATATTAATATGATTAATACAAAAGATAAACTGAAGATATATCTTTTTAATTTTCATAATGAAGTATCTAAGAGGGTCGGAAAAGTAGAATATGATATTAATATTCTGGAAAAATATAAACTTTTTAATCCTTTAAAAGGGTATATATACTTTACAAATTGTTTTTTTAAGAAATATTTTAGTCTACATTTCAATCAGTGGAAACGTGATATGTTGCTTAAAGATTTAAATAAAAAAATGCTAGCAATGTGGCATGACCTCTTTCCAAATAAATAATTATTACATTTTTATAATTATTTATAATTAATTTTTACATTTTTGTAATGCGATCGGAGGTTTATCCATATTATTAAAAAAGATTGCGGTCTTTCCAATACCAAGACCGATGAATGAAGTTAAGAGACCAATTATTCCTCCTATAAAGAGTGAGATAAACACCTCTCTTAAATTAGAAAAACACTTCATCTTCATACGGATTATATCGCCGATACCAAACAAGACAATTACGCCCCAAAATATAGATGGAAATATCATGTTATCGTCAGATAATCGATTTGTTTCAGTATTAAACATATTTGGAGCAAATAAATGGATTGCTAAATATACAATAGTAAACGCATGAAATACAATTCTCTCTGAAAATTGTTTTAACAACCCTAAGTTGTCATCAAAACCCATAAATATACCACACGAATAATCCATTAATTTCATTCTTTCCATAGGAGACCTATCTTTAGATAAAGATGATTTTTTTATAAAAAATAACCCTACTTGTGCAAGACAAAGGCACGCAAACCATAGTGCTCCAGGTGCAATGCTATAACCATGTCCGCCAGAGAACATTAATACGAATGTAATAATTATTGGGCTTATTATAAGTGTAAATCGCGGCAATTGCATTGGGCCGATTAATTTTCTTCCACTACTAGTAGATTTGTTCATTTATATATTACATATATTTTATATAACCTTCATATTTACTATAAATTTAATTTGGAGAATCATCCTTAAAAACTATATTTATTACCTCATTAATATTAGTAATTGGTATATAGGTATATGTATCAAATATTGTTTTATCATTATGTTCTTCTTTAAATAAATTAAAGTCTTTGATATTATCCTCTGGAAACATAAAAGTAGTGACTCCTGCACGTATACCTCCTAGTATTTTAAGATTTAATCCTCCAATTGCGGTGACCTTCCCTTGTAGATCTATTTCGCCTGTGATAGCAATATGATTGGGTATTTTTATATTATTTAATCTACTGTATAAAACAGTTGTTATTGCTGTTCCAGCACTAGGTCCGTCTTTTGGAACCGCTCCTTCGGGACAATGAATATGTAAACCGAAAGACTTCATTTCCTCAAATTTATTCAACAGTTCTTTTTTTCGAGATTCACATGTAAGCTTCCATGCTAGGGTTTTAGCCACATTCATACTTTCTTTCATAACATCTCCTTGTAATCCCGTCAACTTAAAATCCATAAAATTATTAGATGGATAAAAATTACATTCAATCGGTATAATACCGCCCATTCCCAATGCATTGGCCCATAATCCATTGATTATCCCAACATCACTTAGTGTATGAATTGTCTTATGGATCATCTTATGGCGTTTCTTAAGATATTTATCGTTTAATATTTCAATTGTAATATCTGTAGTGTCATTATCTAAATATTTTTCATAATTATTTAAAATATCTAAATTAATTTCACTATAAATTTCAAATAGTATTTCTTTTAACTTACGAACTCCAGATTCATTGGTGTAATTATCAATGATATGAGTGATGACGTTATCCTCAATATTAATATTATTTTGTATGTTTAATTTTTCCTCTAATTCAGGAAGAATATATTTTTTTGAAATAACGATTTTATCTTCTAATGTTAGATGGTTGAATTTTACACGATGAATCCGATCTAATAATATTCTATCAATTAACGATGGATCATTGTACGAAAAAATAAATAATACTTTACTTAAATCAATATCAATGCCCGTGAAATATTTATCTTGAAACGATTTATTTTGAGTATAGTCTACTAGATGTGTCAATATACCTATAATTTCCCGACCATGTTCTGTATTACTAATCTTATCTAATTCGTCTATAAATATGATTGGATTCATACATTTTGTTTCCATCAGTACATCTACTATTTTTCCCCATGTTGACCCAACATATGTGTAATTATGTCCTGATAAGGTACTGCCATTACTAGCCCCTCCTAAAGCAATAAATGCGAATGGTCTTGCTTCACCATTTTCGTTCTTTAAACATTTTACCAAACCTTGCCGTGCTAAACTGGTTTTACCTACACCTGGTGGACCCTCAAATCCGAAACAGTATCCGCTTTCTTTACCAGAAATCCATTGACCAATTACGCGTTCAACTTGTCTTTTTGCATCAGTATGTCCATAAATGGCATCGTCTAATTTAGATGTAACTCCCTTAATACCATTTCCAATTTTCAACCATTTTTGTTGGATTGTCTCCATTGTATTGGTGATTTTACCAATGTCTATGTTAGAATTATAGTCTTCGTACTTTTTGGATATATAGGTAACGAAGGATTCGTCATGTTTCAAATTGTTAATAATATTTGTAATTTCATCTTTCATATACGAAATTTTTTTACCAGAGTGACAAATATGTTTATTTGCAATATCTTTTTGTTTAAAAAAACCATTAATATAACATACATTCGCTACTAATTGGTCCCTGTTATTATTTGTATAAAGACCAATCAATCGATTGATCTGTTTATTTGTCAGAGTATGTATGTATGTATTTTTAATATAATCACATGATTTCATGATATCAATGTTCGATCGTATAGTATCTACATTAAACATATCGTCCTTATCTTGAATGTATTTGACAATGTTATTATAATCATTTTTAATATTATCAATATAATCTAATAACTCTTCCTTTCTATATACCCCAAATGGTATTTTTAATAATCCATCTAAAAACTGTCTCGCTTTACTTCCACTGTCTTCAGATTTTGCTTTAATTTCTTTTAATTTAATCATAGCCTTTTCCTTTACTTTATCGTCCACTTTTAACATACATATCTGTTGTTCTATTGGAATATCGCTCATGTTAAAATTGTTTAAATTACTAGTATATTTAATTGTGTTGGTCATCGCATCTCTAAAAAACTTTTTTACATTCCACGGCAACGAATCATATAATAATGTTTGATCGTGTGTATCAACTTCTCCATTAGTGTCGCTCGACAAAAGATCGTATAACAAGTACGATAAATATTTAAATTCCGGATCATTATGTTTAAGCAACAGTTGAATTAATATAGTTCGCTGTTTATACAACTCACTATTAACAAATTCTTTTATAATCGTAGACACTGTTTTCTGTTTAAATAAAACATTTTGATTAATGCATCCAATATACTTATGATATAGTTCGTCTTTATTGTATACGAGTATTTGTTTTAAAGATATCGAGTTAACAAATCGATTAAAATCAGCGCTTTTATAATTATCATTATTCGGTTTATCAGAATGTAGTAGTTTGACTTTATTTTTAATATATTCATTATCAATACAATCGTATGTAAGGTCGTCGATAACTGCTTTAATAATTAAGGTTTCCCTTTTGTTTGGATTTTGAAAACATATTTTAAGCCCGTATACTTTTGTTTGGAAATGTGAACTACTTCGCGCCATATCAAAACATTCCAATACATCGCCGTTTTCTACAATCATATGATCTTCTACGATTTTGTTTTTGGCGATGTGTTTTTTTGAAATACTTTCCGATGGTTTATTATTTTCCTTCCATGAAAGATTGATAAATGATATTGGGTGGCAAAATCGGTTAATAATATTATATTTTTCCTTATTATCAGCATTCAAACAATATTTTTTAATGTAATCAGAACCATAATACAAGTTTAATATATCCTCTATATTTTTAGTTCCGTTATATTTAAATATTTGAACTAACTTCTCCCTTATATCCTGTAATTTCGTGTAAATTATACTTATATTTGATTTTTCTAAACACGATTTCATAGAAAACAATTCATTATACAAAGCAGTAAGGTTATTCACCGAATTATAAACATTATTAGACGATATTATAGAAAGAGTTTTATATTTTTGGATATACAAAATGGTATCCTGTATTATTTTAATAAAATATTGGATTTCATTATCTAAATGGTTTAAATTTATGGAATTGGAGTGTTTCGCGGACGAGGATTTCTTTACTTTTACATTTTTTGTCATTGTATATATTAGAAAGATTTGATTTTAATCAATTAATTAAATGATATTAAACATAAAACAATGATTATTAGTATTACATGGGAATTCCTAGCTATTTTTCTCATATTGTTAAAAATCACAGAAATATTATTAAAAAAATAAAGCGCAAAACAGAAGTGCATTATTTTTTCTTAGATAGCAATTCTATTGTATATGATTGTTTGAATAAAATGGATATAAAATATGATTCTTCTAAACATAATGATTATGAGAATAAGTTAATAGAAAATACAATAAAAAAAATTCAAGAATATATAGATATTGTTAAGCCGATAAATGGTGTGTATATTTCATTCGACGGCGTTGCTCCTGTTGCTAAATTAGAACAACAGCGAACACGGAGACACAAATCATTATTAGAATATAAACTAAACAAGGAATTAAATCCTGATTTTAATGAAACATGGGATAAAATTAGTATTACGCCTGGAACTTCATTTATGAATAAGCTGAATTTAACTCTTCATAACTATTTTAGCCCAACTAATATGGAGTCACATACCTCCCTCCCTTCTTCATTTGTATCAGTAAGTGATTCGAGTGAGGTCGGTGAAGGAGAACATAAAATATTCGAATTTATAAGAACACATAAATCAGATTTACATGAAAAAACCATGGTGGTGTATGGGTTAGATGCTGACCTAATTATGTTAGGAATCAATCATCTTAATATATCAAAGCAGTTGTATTTATTTAGAGAGACTCCTGAATTTATAAAATCTGTAGACTCGTCATTAGAACCAAATGAAAATTACATGATATATTTGAATGAATTTGCGGATGGTATTGTTTTTCATATGAAGGATGTTCGGACAGTAGTTCATTCTGAGATTAGTCCTAATTTAATAAAAGATTATATGTTCCTTTGTTTTATGTTAGGCAATGATTTTCTGCCTCATTTTCCAGCAATGAATATTAGAACGGTGGGGATTGAAATATTAATGACTGCGTATAAAAATGTTCTTGGCGGTTCAACAAAAACTATAATCAACGGAAACAAAATACAATGGAACTCTTTATCGAAAGTGATAAGTTATCTTGCTGAACACGAACACGATAATTTCAAACGAGAACAAAGATTAAGAGAAAGATTTTCCAATCGAAAATACCCTGGAAATAATTATAAAGAACAACTTATGAAATATAACATGATACCAATGTGTAATAGAGAGCTAGAAGAATACATAAATGTCAATCAAAGTGGGTGGGAATCTCGTTATTATACTACATTGTTAAAATGCGAATATACTCCTCATAATATTAAAAAGATGTGTATAAATTATTTAGAAGGACTAGAGTGGACATATAATTATTACAGTGGAAACCCAATAGAATGGAATTGGAAATATAATTATCATTATCCTCCGTTGCTTAAAGATCTAAATAAATATGTTCCAAATTGGAACTATGATGTGTTAACTATTAAACATTCAAAAAATGATATAAATGAATTCATTCAATTGGCGTATGTCTTGCCGAAAGAAAAGTTAAATTACCTACCTTCGAAGTATCATTATATTTTGTTAAAAGAATTGGGAGATTTTTATGTCGATGATTATAGTGTAACATGGGCTTATTGTAAGTATATGTGGGAATCACATCCAAATCTTCCAAATTTAAGCGTTGCAACAATCAAACAATTATTTACTCATGTAAAATAATAATTATTAAAAACAAGTAATAAAGCAATTCTTGTATATAAATATATATTATGTCAGACTCTCATATTGAAATAACTACAAAAAAAGATTTAAAAGAATATGTACAAAAAAATCCTGTTGTAATCGTAAAATTTAAAGCGGAATGGTGTGGGCCTTGTAAAAAAATAAACCCGCTTGTTAATCGTCTTATGAAACAATATGATAAAATGAAATATGTTGTCGTAGATGTAGATAATGGAGGAGGTATCGCGTCGCAACTAAGAATTCGTAGTATTCCTACACTGGCAAGTTATTTAGACGGAGATATCCACGGAATAATTTCAACATCCGATACGGATGAAATACAAACATTTTTTAAAGAAACAAATACTCATGTAAAATAAATTAAAATTACTATATTTTAATACTAATTTTAATTATATGACAACGAAATCGCACGATTTAGATTTAGATAATTATAATTTATCTGATTTATTAAATTTATTTCATTTAAAGTATGATTTTAACGAAGAAGATTTAAAAAAGGCGCGACAAATGGTTTTTAAAATGCATCCTGATAAATCCAATATCGACAATGAATATTTTATATTTTTTAATAAGGCATACAAAACGGTTCAAAAGGTATTTTATTTCAAAAAAAAGAAAATGCAGAATGCGCATACTGTAGAATATTCATATTTAAATGACAATGTTAAAAAGGATGAAAAATTATTAGCAGAACGATTAAACGGTAAATCAGTTAAAGATTTCAACAATTGGTTTAATTCAATGTTTGAAAAGGTAAAAATGAAGGAAGAAGCCAGTAATAGTGGATACGAGACATGGTTTCGTTCAGACGAAGATGTAGTAGATGATAAGGCGAATTCTCCGAATGATTTTGACAGATTATTCCACAATAGAAAAAACGCATGTAGAGAATTGGCAATTAAGAAGGATTTAGAAGAAATGTCTACACAGGGCGGGTATAGCTTGGACCGTAAAAAACCCGAACATTATTCTTCGGGTATATTTAGTAAGCTTGCGTATGAAGATTTAAAAAAGGCGCACACTGAAACGGTTGTTCCTGTTACTCAAGAAGATTATCGTAACAAAGAAAAATATGGAAATATACAAGATATCAAAACCGCGCGATCGCGACAAAATGTAACGCCATTAACAAGAGAAGATTCGAATGTAATTTTAAATAATAAAAGATACAATAATGAAGAAGTTGCTACGAATTTGGCATATGATCTGTTAAAACAAGAAGAAGAAGCAAAAAAGGTAAACGAGAGGTGGTGGAAGAATTTGAAACAATTAGAGTTTTAAAATTTCTTTCTCTCCCAATCGCATTATATATTTTATATAATAATTATATATATGAAAATTGTGAATTATCTGTTTGCTTTTGTTATAATAACTTCAATTGGCATGGTATATGATAGATATTTAAAAAAATTTGACTTAGATAATACAGACAACCATGAGAAATTAATCAAACATTATTTACTTAACGATGGGAAAAACAACAAGCCTATATTATGGATTCATACTAAAAATGAAATAAATGCTCGCAAATGGCTTTCATTTAGTTCTAGAAATAGTAGAGAAGTTAACCAAGGGTATATTGAATTATGCGTTAATAGTATTATGAAACACTGTTCGGGTTCTTTTAAAATCTGTCTTATTGACGATGATTCGTTTGCAAAATTGTTACCATCATGGAGTATCGAATTAAACAAGTTGGCAGACCCAATTAAAAGTCACGTTCGACAATTGGCTTTGATAAAACTGTTACATTTTTATGGCGGATTGTCTCTTCCCAACAGTACTATTGTGTTAAAAGATCTAAAACCATTAATGGATACCTTTTTGACAAATAAAGACTTCTTTTCAGTTGAATCGCTTTCTAGAACTAAATCAGCGGATACTTTGAAATTCATCCCTTCGGCGAATATCATGGGTGCGCGAAAAAATTCTTTAGCAACTAAAGAGTTATTAGAATATACACAAATTCAAATATCTAAGGACAATACTAGTGAGATGGATTTTCTAGGAAACTTAAATGTCAAATTATTCGATATGTACAAAAAAAATGAAATTAATGTCATTGACGCTCAATTATTTGGTACAAAAGATCGTGATGATAATGAGATTTTAATAGATCATTTAATGTCTAGTTTACCAATAAAACTAAACAATGAATGTTATTGTATAGTTGTACCTAAAGACGAATTATTAAAAAGAACTAAATATAACTGGTTTGTGAGACTTAATAAATCACAATTAACAAAGACTGATAATAATATAAGTAATTATCTTATTCACTCTCTCCAGAAATAAAATACACGATAGAATAGCTTGAATTTCTATATTTAATTTTAGATGTATATGTAATTTTTAAAAATTTACATATTTGTCGTATTACTGTAATTACATTTTTATGAGTTTTTTCACGGTCAACATAAAATTGTTTTGAATTATGATAATATGGTTTGATTTTTTTATAAAATAAGTTTAATTCGTTTTCTTCGTATTTAGACTTTTTATAAGATGTATTATTGAATTCATAGCACCCTATTAAGTTTTTATTGTCTATTTTATCACAACAAGTTTTGAGAAAATCAATAAGTATTGTTTTAGAAAAATAGTTTTTAAATACCTGGCTCATAGATATAGTAATTACATATTAAATAATTTAAGTTTTAACTAATATACATAATTAAACTATCAAAATACACTGCTTATAAAATATCAATTGCATTATTAGTAAACAATATCAACTCTATTTGGTGTTCGTGTATTGTGTGAAATACTGAAATGTATTTACATATTAGTTTAATTAATTTAAACTTCTGTATTTCTATTAAACTTGAATCGTATTTGATATAAGTAAAATAATTATCGAAAATATCAATTACTGAATACCCTCTTTGATACAATGAATAAATGACCTGTTTTGCTGTTACCATGTCCTTATTAAGCAATGCAGTTGTATATTTTTCGAAATCATAAAAACTGATATTATTACATATTATTTTTACATTTTTCATGTCTATTTTTTTATTCAATAATTTAAATTTTTCAATGTAACTTAGTAATTTTCTAATAGAGTAATCGCATATATTTAAAAGCTCTACTTTTGCTTTATTAGTAATTTTTAAAGCTTCATTTGTTTTAATATGGTCGAACATAATACTTAGATCATTCATTGTAATTTGTGGTATTTTAATCAATGTCAATCTGGACTGTAAACTATCAATTACCTTTTGTTTGTGGGCGCAAGACGCTATAAAATAAATATTATGACTATATTTATCAATATAATTGCGAAATACTTGTTGACTCTGTTCATTCACAGTATCTAGATTGTCTAATATAACAAACTTTTTTTTGTTTTTAATGGACCCTTTAGTCTGACAAAAATGCCTTACATCGTTTCTATAATATTGGATTCCTTGGTCTTGAAGGCTATTTATATATAATAAGTTTTCTAAAGGAACTCTATCCAATTGATAATATTCTTTAATTACAGATTCTATTATTGTTGTTTTACCACATCCAGAATTTCCGATTATCAAAATGTTCAACCTATCTATACCAATAAATGTTTTAAATATATCAATATATTTCTTATTTATAATAAAATCATGAAATCGTTTTGGTTGATATTTTTTCAAAATTAAACAATTTTCTGATTCATCCATATATTAATTTAATTAATATTATGTTTAATAAGTAATAAAAGTATATTTAGTTATTATAATAAATGAGTTATTATGATTGTTTAGGTATATCGAAAAACGCTACATCCGATGAGATTAAAAAAGCGTTCCGTAAAAAATCCCTTATATGTCATCCAGATAAACATACTGGCAATGCCGAAGAATTTAAAAAAATAAACGAAGCATATCAAACATTAAGCGATGAACATAAAAAAAGAGTATATGATTTGCGACAGAGCGGTAGTGTCGGTGGTAGCAATAATGGATTTAACCCTCAAAATATGAACGAGGTTATGTCAATGTTCTTTCAAAATGGATTTAACGGACGCCCATCCAATGGATTTAACATGCACTCAAACAATGGATTTAAGGTATTTTATGATGATAGACGTGTTAAAAAACAAAATCCAGCGATAATAAAAAGAGTGTCTATTTCATTGCAACAATCGTATTCTGGTGGGGTATTGTCTTTAGAAATAGATCGTTGGATAAATATAGACAATGTGAAAACATCTGAAAAGGAGAATATTTATGTTAAGTTCCCACGAGGTATAGATAATAATGAAATAATTTTATTAAAAGGGAAAGGTCATCATTATGAACAAGCTGAACCGGGCGATATAAAGGTAGTCTTTATTATTAAAAACGATACGCAATTTATTAGGAAAGGTGTAGATTTAATATACAATAAATTAATATCATTAAAAGAAGCACTTACTGGATTAGAAATGGACATTGATCACATTAATGGAAAAAAATATAAGGTCGATACAGTAAAGAACTTCTGTATTATTAATGATAATACAAACACGAATCTTCCCAATCTTGGCATGACTCGCGAAAATATAACAGGTAAACTAATTATTAATTTTAAAGTTGAATTTCCAAAAACGATTTCAATGGAAGACAGAGATAAATTAAAGGACTGTCTATAAAGATTTAAATATTTTTTTAAGAATAAAATATTTAATTAAATAAATTAGCGCACGCGCTTTGTAGGTATGTCTGCTGAGACAATATAAATAGAGTTTTCGGTCATAATAATATATTCTCCTTCTACCTTGTAAATTTTGGAGATAGGACTTGTATACTCTTCTTCATTTTTAACTAGGAGTTTCTCTCCTGATTCACGGACTCCTATCAATACATCTTTATCACATGAAGCGGTCCAATAATCAAACATGATTGGTCGGTCTTCAACGATTGAAATTTTAGCACAGTGTTGGAGTGTAATTCCAGAAGGGAGTTTATAATTTGTAGAAGTAGTAGTCGTAGTTTGAGAACTGGCTTGTTCTGTTTCCATTTATATAGAATACAAATAAACCTTTAAGTTAATATTTATATAATAAAATATATATTATATTTAATATGGAAAATGGAAATATAATACTGAACAAAAAAAACTATTTACCTATTGCTTTTGATGAAAAAGGAAAAAAACAGATATACAGCCTATTTATAAGTATTTTATTTGAGTACTTGAGGTCATTTAAAACGATTGTAAATGAAAAAAGCAAAATATATTCTATTTCTGTAATAAAAAAAGGTATTTCAATGCTTAAGAATGTAATGAATGTACTTTTTATTTATACCAGAAATATTAATATGATACATATACATTTAAATAAATCATTCTTATATTATATCGAATTTATAGAACAAATTGGAGAGGAAGGAAATTCATTTCTTCAATTATCATCAAAAGATGCTGTTTTATTTGTATATAAAAAAACATTATTTGACATTAATACTGAATATAAAAAAAATATGAAATATACACTTGAAGAAAGTAACACTATAAATGAAATTCTAGATTCGATGAATATGTTTATTTTTATTTCAGAATATGTTTTATTTAAAGATATAAAAAGATTAGAAGACATTGATATTAATACAATAGAGAAGAAGATAAACAAAATAATAGATAAATATATCAAAAAGAAGTATATAGAAAATTTAAATAACAATATCAATGTTCTATTTCACCATCTAATATTAAATAAAATAGACAATATGAAAGTATTAACAATATTAGATGTATTTTTACAAAAAGTAAAGATATCGACCATAAGTAACATGGCGAATAATTTAATTAAAACAGAGCTAGAAAAAAACATTAACCCGGTTAAATATATAAATAAACTGTTGTCGAAAAGTAAATAATAAAAATTATATTGAGGTTTGTTATTTTAATTTTATCATAATAGTCTTTTTTTTAAGCTTTTTCTTGGTTTTCTTAATTGCATTTAATGGATTTTCAATTGGTATATATATGTTTTTAAATTCAGATATTAGTATGCCTTTTAGAAATTCATACACCTTATATAAAACATCTTCATTGCAATGTCCAACAATCAAAACACTTCCTGTGCGAAATATCATAAAAGATACCTCAACGCATTTTAATGCCTTCTTTTTTGTATTTGACTTTTCTCTAAAACCACATTTTGTATCACATGAACATACCCCATCATTATTACTATTATCATAATATTTACACTGTATTCCAGGATATGAACATGCATCAAATAAACTGTGCATGTTATATTTATATTTTAACAGATTAAATAATTTGTCCCGATTAATGTAGTAATTACATTTAAAATTAGAGTTAATCAGTACATTTTGTATATCATTTTTATTATATGTAATATTAGAATGTGTTATGCCATTTAATAATTTACATAATTTCTCTAATGCATAATACATCATATCGTCTTTTTGTATCCCCGGTATTTCTAACTTACCTGTATTAAATATTTTCAAATGAACCTCTTTAAATGCACCGTTATATTTAATTCTGTAGATAATAGCAAAACAATTGTAAAACGCGCTTTTCTTTTTCTTCCTTTTATTTAGTAAATCTTTCTTGGATAATCCTACTGTAACTTTACGAATATCTTTATACTTCCCTTCATTTGGATTTATATTTTTTTTGATAGAGTAAATATCGACTTGTTTATATTTGTCTATCTGATCTTCGATTAATAAGTCAGTATCTTTGCTATCTTTTTCACTATCACAATTTATTTTTATGGTTTTTTTTATAACTCCCTCACAATGATGATGATAATCTATCATATGTATTTTCCAAAATACATTGAAAATATCAATGGGCTGGTTCAAGTAGCAAATCTTGGTTTTAGTAGATATGTAAATATCACTACATTCAGGTGTAATGTTGAATGAAGTCTCTGTTTCATTTGTTCCGTTTTTTATGGGATTTTCATTATATTCTGTAAAATTTAACCACTCTTGCTCTAAATTATTCATTTAATCTTAAATAGATGTTTGTGTTTTTCTTTATATTATTTTTTTAATATCAATTTTTTTGATATTAAAAAAATGATTAATTTATATTAATTAAGCGACCTATAACATGGCCTACACAATGCCATATAAATTTCTTGATTTCCTACTACAATTTGCCCCCCTTCTTTTATCATACGATGTGTAAATAATGATTTCCGTCTTTTACAATTATGACATATGCCGTTAACTTTGACAACTTCGTCTGCCAGTGGAATAATATCCAATATGTAACCAAATTTCTCTCTTCTGAAATCTCCATCTAACCCACATACAAATATAATTTTGTCTAATTCTAACATTTCGCTAACGAATGCATATAACTCTGAAAAGAATTGTCCTTCGTTAATAAATAATACCTTATATTTAATTATGACATCCTTTATCTTACATAATGATGATGTGTTAATAGACGGAATCTTGATTTGGTTGTGATTTGAAACAACGTTTTCTCCATACCTAGTATCAATATCATGATTTATCGCGATACATTTGTACTCCATTGCCGTATACTTATTATATTCATTAATAATATTGGTCGTTTTACCGGCAAACATAGGACCTAATATAACTTTCAAATACCCGCCCTCGAATACAGTTGCCATATTTAGATTATAAATATAGTATAATATTTATGTTTAGATGAATTCAATTTAAATATAATAACTTATAAATTAATAATGGATAACCGCCCATGGGTAGAAAAATATAGACCAACTGTATTTGAAAATATTGTATTGGACGATACAAATCGAACTATATTAGAAAATGTAATTATAAAAAATATATTTCCAAACTTATTATTTTATGGTCCGCCAGGCACTGGTAAAACAACCACTATTATTAATTTGATCGATAAGTATCAACATATATACAATCAAAAAGATAAATCATTAAAGATTCATTTAAATGCTTCAGACGATAGAGGGATAGAAGTAATACGCAATCAAATAAATAACTTTGTAAATACTAAAACATTTTTCACAGAAGGCCTCAAGTTTGTAATATTGGACGAGGTTGATTACATGACTAAAAACGCACAACAAGCGCTACATTATTTAATACAGCAATATTCTAAAAACATCCGCTTTTGCTTGATATGTAATTATGTAAGTAAGATAGACTCTGCTTTACAAAATGAATTTATTCACCTGAGGTTTTCACAATTACCAAAAAAACATGTATTTTCTTTTTTAAAAACCATAATTATAAATGAAGGAATTAACATATCAGATATACATATTAATTCAATAATAAATATATATAAATCCGATATAAGAAGTATGATTAATTTTATTCAATGTAATCATAATGATAGTGGCCTAAATGTAAATATTATGACTAATAAAAAATGGGAATCATTTATTTGTTATTTGAAACGACCAAATAATAAAAAAAGAAAAGAAAATTATGTAAAAACGATTAGTTTAAAACATAGTATAGACATAAAATCGTTTATGTTAGATTTTTTCACTTATACTATACATTCAAGAAATACAGATATTACTAAGAAAGAGTTAAAATTAATAGAGTTTATATGTCACGGGGATACTAGAGACGAACTTTTACTAAACTATTTGATTTCATTCATAGAAAGTAAATTAGTTGACGGTTTGTGATGAATAATAGTAATCAAATCTTTTTTTTAATTTATTAATGAATAAATTTGGAGACGGATTTTTTGGATTAAAATTATTTTGTTTTAAAGAATACTCTGCTATAATTTTTTCAAACTCAACATTTGTTTTTTTAGTAGACACGGCTAGTCCTGGTAATTGATATCCATTGGAAAATAAGCACGATTGTCGCTCGGTAAACATAATAAGATAACAACAGAAAAAAAAATAAAACACCGTCTATATGATTTGTGATAGTGTGTCGTTATAATATGATAATCGTATTAATTAATATTATAAAAGTATTTAAAAATCAATTACTTATTACAATATAAATGTCTAGTGATAACGGTCCAATTAAGAAGAAGAAAAGAGGGAGAAAGCCAAAGAAGAAGCCAGAAGGAGAAGTGGTTAAAATACCGAAGAAGAGGGGGAGAAAACCTAGGGGCGGGAAAATAATAAAGAAATCAACCGAACTAAATGTTGAAAATAGTCCAGTCGAGACAAATATTATTTTACATTTAAAGTGCAATACAAATGAAATAAATAGGAAAAAACCGTCGATGTTAAACCGCAAATACAATCCAGAAATATCGCAACCAGACCCCTTTTCACTCACATCAAATCAAAAACTTAGCTCGTTATTGTTTGAAAATATTTCACAGTCTAATGTTAATGAAATGAACCCACTGACAATAAATATGTCTGCCCCGAATCCAGCTCGCGCTGGAGAATCGAATGCTGTAATATTTAAGAATATTAATTCAACATATAACAATGGCACGGTTTGTTCCGATAGTGATGCGCGAAACGATGTAAATATCAAAACAATTTGGAAAAAATTATCGAATTTAAAACACCAGCTAAGATCTAACACTCTTCCAGACAAACGGTCATCTTGTTTTTGGTGTACATGTCCATTCGATAATCCCGCGATTTATATACCCTCTAAAATTAGAAATAAGGTATATGACGTGTACGGTTGTTTTTGTAGCCCCCAATGCGCTGTTGCATTTTTGAGAAAAGAACAATTGGATCATTCCGTTTTATGGGAAAGATATTCGATGATTAATGATTTATACGGTAAAATATTCGGAAAAAATATTAAACCCGCCCCATGTCCTTATTATACATTAAATAAGTATTACGGTAATCTTACGGTTCAAGAGTACAGACAATTACTAAACAACGATAAGTTATTGATGATAGTCGATAAACCAATGTCAAAGATACTTCCAGAATTATACGAAGACAATAACGAACTACCAGATGTTAATAATAATTTATTGTCAAAAGAAGTAACAAATAACAATTATAGACTTAAGAGCAATAATTTGAAAAGAGAAAAAAAAAGTATATTTAGCTCAGTTTAATTACTTTTAGTAAAAAATAATTAAACAACTTCTTCTATTTTAATTTTATTTTCTGAGGATGTTTCCGTTTCCTCACTTACTTTTGTGTTTTCATTTGACGGTTTATTTGATTGTTTTAATTGATTGAATTGATTCAATTGATTCAAATAATTTATATATTGTTTCCGTTTTTTTCGGTTTTCTGATTGTACATATACATCATCCATAAATGTTCTTATTTCTCCCAACATTTGTTGATTCAAAGTTTTTGACTTTACATCCTTTTTTGGTGTCTTAAAGTCAGGATTTAAATATTCCTTAATTACATCAATATAATTATTATTCCAATACTTTAATTTATCAGCCACTTCGTCTTCGGTGTAATTTGTTTGTCTCATTACTAAATTAATAATTTCCGCGTTCCTAACAGTTGAGTTGCTCATATAATATTAATTAATACTTTATTAAATAATATTAAACGGATTTCAAATAAATAATTATATGCAAAAATCAGTCGAACTTTCTAAAATTCTAGAAGATGTTAGTTATATAATTTCTTCTAAATTAAGAGATGCTCTTACGCCAGTCATTGAAACGCAAAATAGTACAGAAAGTGTGATTTTAAATCTTCCATTTGTTCAAAATATAGTAAGTGAGAATCGTACTTTAAAATTTAAAAATGCAGAACTAGAGACAAAACTAGCAATATTAAGAGAAAAATACAAACAATTGTTTTTAAAACAAGTATCGGAAATTACAGTACCCGCTATATCAAAATCGCATTTAAAGAATGAGAATAATATTAATCTAGAAATAGAAGAGTTTAATATAAATAGAAAGGATTATCCTGATTCCAATATAGAACAAGAAATCATCCGGTTGAATAAAGATGAATTACTAAGCAATGACGATTCTAATTCTGATAGCGAAATTTCTGAAAATGATGAACACACTCTTCAAAATGAATTAAATTTTTATCTTACTAATAATCCAGTCTTATGTAATAAAGCAATCAATAATTATAAAAGATATTATAATTTGAATAATGTTCCCTCTATTGAAACTGTATTTAATTCAACTGCTGGTATACGAGGTTGGGGCGAGGCTTCGTTAAATGTAGAAGAAAAAAAGATAGAAGTTATAAAAATCCAAGATAACACGACAGTTGACGAAGATGACGAAGATGACGAAGAAGAAGAGGATGAAGAAGAAGAGAAAGAAGAGGTTATTGAGGAAGAAGAAGAGAAAGAAGAGAAAGAAGAGAAAGAAGAGGTTATTGAGGAAGAAGAAGAGAAAGAAGAGGTTATTGAGGAAGAAGAAGAGGAAGAAGTAGTTGAAGAAGAAGAGGAAGAAGAAGAGGAAGAAGTAGTTGAAGAAGAAGAGGAAGAAGAAGTTGAAGAAGAAGAGGAAGAAGAAGAGAAAGAAGAGGATGAAGAAGAAGAGGAGGAAGAAGTAGTTGAAGAAGAGGATGAAGAAGAATTAGAGGTTGAAGAAATTATGATTAAAGGCAAAATGTTCTACACCGATTCATCTATATTCGGTGATATTTATCGTGCCGGAGAAGATGGAGACATCGAAGAAGTAGTTGGAAAATTTGAAAAGAGTGTTGCTATTTTTTATTAGTATATATATATAATAAATGTTGAAATCATTATGTACCCCTGCCTTGATTTATTTACTATTTTCAGTAACCCAAATAACAATAGATGTATTTAAGCGAGAATATAATGTTGCTTTAGTTAAATTTGCGGTAGCATTTATATTTACAATATTATTAAACCATTTATGTAGTGCTGGTTTAGGGATCGTGTCATGGATTATAGTATTTATTCCATTTATTTTAATGTCGGTTATAGTATCATATATATTAACCTTTTTTGGAATTGATACAAAAACAAAAAAAATCAGAATTTTGCAAGATGGAGAAGTATTAAAAAGTAAAGAAGAAAAAGTACAAGATGAAAAACGAAATATAAGTCCACCTTCGATTACCAATATAAATGCTAGTTATTCCGAAGGGGATAACAAAATTATCATTGCGTACACTAGTAGCAAAGACGGTCGTGTATGGTGTAAAGCAGTCAAGAAAAATGAATCTAAACCAACTATATATCAATTAAAAGAACAACAATCACAAACGATGTTTAAGGGCGACGAAAACGAATGTGTTATTTCCGATTATTTAGACGACGAAGAGTATGCTGTTTATATTTATGCTGAAGATAATCAATCGAATGGCATGAGTGAAGACGATATGTTGTCAACTGTTAAAAATGTAAATACGGATTCATCTATTTCTTCTGATAAAGCAGTGGATGTTGAAAAAGATATGTCCAATAACATGAATGACCTAACAGAAGGGTTTCAAAAAGCGAACATTCCATTTGGAAATTTTTTTAGTGGAAATTCGACCGTTTATAAAGAGCGAAAACAACATATTAATCATATTGAAAAAATACTGAATGATTTAAATGAAAAAGACAACTCTGCTTACTTTGTTGTACAAGCAGAAACCTGTGCTAATAAGAAAACGAATACAGATTATGAAAAATGTTTAAAACGAGTTATTCAAGAAATTTACTCACGTGTAAAAGATAATTCAACAAAACAAACTTTTTTGGATAAATTACACAATAGTAAAATAAATATAACAGGTATTGACAAAACACTAATCTAATAAGTGTCTGTAATATAAAAGATATTAAATTTAGTAAAAATGAATTAAATTTAATATATATTAATTATACATAATGTTATTGCTCGTCACATTTGGAGGAGGATTTTTACTATATTTGTATTATTTATTAGACCAAGCGGGGTTTAATAGTAATATGTACAACATATATTTTGCAAGTGTAAATACATATCATTATTATGCCATTAGATTTGAAGAATTATTTGAATATTACAACAATCTTTCTATACAGGATCAACGAAGAGAAACTTCACAAGAATCAAACATGATTGGATCGACACAATCGCCGATAAATGAAAATCAAGTGGTTTATTCATATATTCCATATAATACTGATAATACATTGTCTTATTATAATTTTATACCAAATATTAATATGATTGATATTTCAAAAAACCCCATATTGTTTTTAAAATCATATGTAGATGATAGTTATAAATATCTACAATTTAATGATATTTCATTGAATTTAAACAAGTTTTTACCAATTAAACCTATAAAAAATGGTTTATTTATTCAAATAGAGTTAATCCATAATGGAAAAACATATGATATCTCTCTTAATTCAATAGCGCCGTTTTTAGTGAACAATAATTATTTATTTAATAAGAAATTTACACAATGGTTCGCACAGAAACACTTCAATATTAAAGTAGAGGATAAATATATATTTAAAATAATAGATGAATCTATAAATATGTTTGAAATTAACGAAAACGAATATTTGTATCTGGAAAATGATACTTACAGTATTAATAAGAAAAAATGAGTATCAACTAAAATATTTATTAATAAAACTATATAAATAAATATTTGTTTAATTATATTATAATGGAATTGATGCAACCAGTAGAAAATTCTTCTTCGTACAATTCCAAGCAACATACACTTATTGATAAATGGGTTTTATGGGCGCATTTACCACATAATACTGATTGGAGCTTAAAAAGTTATATAAAGTTGCTACAGTTGGAAACAGTTGAAGATGTAGTTAGTATAACTAACGCAATTCCAGAAAAGATGGTGAAAAATTGTATGTTATTTTTGATGAGAAAAAATATCAATCCAGTATGGGAGGATTCTCTTAATTGTAATGGAGGATGCTTTTCATTTAAAGTTTTAAATAAAAATGTTCTACAAGTCTGGAAGGATTTATCGTATTATATTACAGGCGAAACATTGTCAAATAAAAAAGAATTTATGGATAACATAAACGGTATCACAATTAGTCCAAAAAAATCTTTTTGTATAATCAAACTTTGGACAAAATCACTTGATTATCAAAATCCACGAGATATAACCCCTATTGACGGCTTACAGGTCAATGGATGCTTATTTAAAAAACACAAATCAAATTATTAATTATTTCAACACTTCCCGTATTACCATTGTTCTTTTTTTTAAGACTCGCAAAGAACTGGTAGAAGATATATTTCTGTCGTCCGCAAACAAATATTCATTGTATTCCGGTGCCAAACAATATACAGGTATGCCTGCCTTTTTTGCTTTTAAACAAAATATAATATCTTCCCCCGTGTCAGTGGTTATAATTTCAGAGTTAAACAGGGTATAAAGTGCTGATTTACGAAACGACATTCCACCGCATAAATAATCAACTTTCAATAATGTATCATTTTTTAAACCATCGTCTTGCGTATCTTCATAAATCATATTGGCCTCGATATACCCTTCTGCAACAGAACCTGCCTTATTCATATCATCCCACTCTTTTTTAATATTGTTGGAGTATAAATTTACTTTATTGTACTTAAATGAGATTCCTTTTTGTTTTATTCCAGTTATCCAATTTGGAAATACAAATAATCCATTGATATCCATTTTAATATCATCCAATATCCACCCATATTGCCCTACAATACAGTTTTTTTTAACCAATATTTCCCTGGTTCGTTTTACAAAATCCTCATTGGGGAAACGGTCATCATCCAATACAATAATATATGGGGTTGGCGCAGTAAGAGCTAATTGATACCTGCCTATATATTTAAAATTAAAGTCAGACGTAATATAATGCAAATTCTGAAATTTATCCTTCCATTTTAGAAAGGCGTTCAATAGCGAGTCATCTTTGCAACCTAGAAAACACCCCCATATGTATAGTGGGACAACGGATTGAACTTGTAATGCCTTCATTTGCTTATCTAACATATCAACAGGTTTGTTATAAAAATTGAGTATTACGGTAACATCTGTCATATAATAATATTAAATTAAATATTATTATATTATTATAATTCTTATTATATTTTAACAAACTTCCATTCGCGATGATGTCCTTTACAACAAACAATACAAGGTGTCCCAAATCGTGCGAATGTTCTATTTACACGTTTATTCATATATCTTTTTTCATTTTCGGTAACTCCATCATTGTATTTATATAATAAAGACATATGAGCATTATTTGGCCACCAAACCGGTTTGTCTTTTACATTATTATTTGAATAGTATAAATTATATTCTAAAGATACATGGTTGTCATCATTTGTAATTAAAGAATTCTTATCGACAAATACCTGTATAGTTTTATGTCCTAACTCTTGTAATAAAGCATTATGTAAATTAATAGCATCTGCTAATCCCATATTTGTTTTTATAGATAAGTGAGGTGTAATAGTTCTATTTATATTATACCAATACCTGTCTTCTGGTATTAACCATACACAATATTTATAATCTGGATAAATTATTTCAGGCACAATATTAGTATTTTCTAAAGACATATACATTAAGATTGTATTTTATTTTACATTTCGTGATTTCAACTCTAAATTAAAGTCCTTATTCGTTAATTTGTACCCCCAATGTTGAAGGGTTTGACGGATTGCGGGACTGATTTGCGGATTGTTCCAATCGCTTTCGTCGCCTTTTTTTATAATTTGTGTAACTAGCCATTTTCTAAAACGACCTTTTGGTCCTGTTAATTTTTTCCATCGACTGATTTGACGAGCGTCGTCTTTACTGCGTCTTCCCATAAAAAAGAAACAATACCACTGAACCCATCCATACGGATCTTGTTTTTCGATCCAATTTTTGGATTCCCAAAATTGCAAGCTTGTTCCAACACGAACATTGTATTTATTAATATTAATGTCATAATCATCCATATGTCTAGTTAAATTTTCTTCGGGAATATTTTTCCACCAATTTTTAGGAAATTTTTTATGATAATTTCTTAATGTATTTTTGTAAAATTTACTTTTAATAGGTCTCCAGTATGTTCCTCCGAAACTTCCTAGTTCGAATATTTGCTTTGGACTAAGATTTGGTGAAAAATCAGGATAATCCGTGAACTGATACACCCCGTTTATTAATTCTGGTTCATGAACTTTATAATTTTTTCGAGTCTTTTTTTTACCTCCGCTCATACTGACCTTCCTTACTCTTCGTGTTCCATATTTATGTTTTTTTCTCGCAAGTTTAGCGAGCTTCATTGCTTTTCCAGAAGGTTTACAGTTTTCTTGTAAAATATGGTAATCGACAGCTGATGCTTTACCGCCAGTAATAGTACTTGCCAATCTAGCATAGCCCCAAGAATGTGCCGATTGATTTGGTCTGCTTCCACTTGAGTAGTAAGCACCTTGACCTTTTTTAACTATTTGTTCGAGTCCCTCTACAGTGCAACCAGTAGACTTTGCCAATTGTTCGTTGGGTTTAATGATATCTAATTTATATATTTTCTCAGCATTTAAAATATGTTTACTTTTTTTAGATTTAAATGATTTTACCTTTTTTCTAGTGTAGTATTTATTATTTTTATACGCTTTTCTAGATTTTTTCAATTCCTTTTTAACTCCTAATTTATCTTTTTTTGTCAAACTTTCCGGTATATATTTAATAGGCACTGACATATTATATATAATAATTATAAAATATATAATAATTATAAAAAAATGGAGTATATCTACAATGATGGCAATGGTGCCAGACATAGTTTAATTTCTCCTAATGATGCTACACTATATCTAACGATTAAAGGAATGTTATTCTCCAAATAAACTTCAATACTGTTACACAAATTTGTACATTTAATAAAATAACTTAAATTTTTTAATGAAAACTCACCTTGAATAATTTGATCGTTATCTTGTTTTTGTATAAATTCCATATTTCCGTCACATTCTGAACGACGAAGTGTACACGATGCGAACGGTCCATTGCAACTAAAAATCAATTCATTCCCTACAGATTTAATTTCTAATCTATCTGACAAGTTGCTTAAATCTCTTACAATTTTTTGAAAATCACTTGAAGGCATATTGAGAATTGAAGAATATTTTATCTTTGGCAATTCTAAATCATCGTCATCCGGTTCGATCAAACGCAATTTTTGATCTTTACATTGCTTAATATCACCGTTTTCAAATTTTAACCCAAGATGGTCTACAATACCATCATTATAATCATTTTCCTCAATATAGATCGTAAGAGTATCATCATTGTCAATCGAATTTATTAATTTAAATAGTTGGAACATATTTACACCAATAACAATTTTTGGGTACTTGCAAAAATAATATTCAAATTTACTTGCTTGTAAAAATAAATGTGCTAAAATGGTATGTGATTTATCCATATTAACAATTCTAATTCCATCTTGTTGAAAAATAATATTAGTTTCAAGTAATATATCTTTTAGTGCTGTCATTAAAGTGCGAAAAGGAGGGATTTGTATCGTTTTAATTTCAAGAACATGCGTATTGGAGTTCGACATAATATATTAAGATTGTAATAATCTTTAAATACTAAAAAAGTTTATTATTCAAACGCACCTAATTAAAAATTGATTATAATAAAATAAATGCTATAAACCTTAAGTGTGTATCTATTATATAAAACTTAAAATGTTCAAATGTTGTCTTAAATTAAAGCGCGGTGGTATAAAAGAAAATAATAAATTTTCAAATACAATATTTCCTAAAAACCAACATTATCGTGTAAATAAATCGTTGTTGGCGTCGAAATACAAAATAAACCCAATAAATGAAATCCCGTTTAACACTAAAAACATATGCGAGCAACTTGGAGAAGGAGGTTCTAGTATCGTATATAAGTATGTTTATAATAATCGCATATATGCTTGTAAAAAAATATCAAGAAACAAGAAAACGGTTGAAAAAGAAATTATGATAATGTCATTATACAATGATAATAAATATATCGTAAAGTATTTTAATTGTCATCTAAATGACAATAGCGAAGCATCGATGGCTAACAAAACCCCCATCAAACCTCATTATATATTTATGGAATATTGTCGTGGTAAAGAATTATTTGAACGATTGACGCCTAATATGGATTATAAACTCGTAAATAGTATTATATACCAGTTACTATTAGCATTAAAACATTTACAAAAATATAATATAGTTCACACGGATCTTAAATTAGAAAACATAATTATAAATAATAGAAATGAAATAAAGTTGATAGATTTTGGGTTATCTAATGTGATTACAAGTGGTTCTTCTATTAGAATCAAAAATTATATAGGTACCATAGGATATGTGTCTCCTGAAGTAATGATTGACAATTACATCACTCGTACCACCGATGTATGGAGTGTCGGTATAATAACATACATGTTATTAAACAACCGTCATTTATTTGATGTAGTAAACAGACAAACATACAAAATCCAGTTGCGAAATCTACAAGACACTTTAATCCGCAAAGGATTGCGTATATATAATAACTCTGTTCCTGTTGGTAAATATAATAGCATTCTGTCGTTCTTTACAAAAACTATATGTTACAGTATCGATAGACTAAGTGTAAATAAATGTTTGAAAATTCCTATGTTAAATCACGATTTATCTAATTTAAGTATATCTCATGAATTTAATAAATAATCAATATTAAATATTAAAAAAAAAACTTGTTTTTTATATAATAATGACTACAAATAATGTGAAGTTATTGAATGAGATTACTCATAATTTTACTCAAATTATTGAAAATTATGCTGATAATTATAAGGTTCTAGAAAAGATAAATGAATATATTTATGGCGAATTAAAAACAAATATAAAAAAAATACACAGAGATGTTGAGAATTTGGAGAAAATAGAAAAAGAAAAAAACTATTTTATCAATCACTTTTTATCAAGCAAAGAAAACATTTTTTACTATGTTAAAGGCAAAGACGTGTTTATACATTATGATATGCAACATTACAAAATATACGAAGAAGACAAAATTGCTAGTAATATTTACAGGGAAATAACGGAAAATTATCCATCACTTAATGCTTCAAAATTTGATGTTCTACAAGATATCATAAATGAATTAAAACAACAGACCATACACGAATGTTTACCAGAATCATTTACCATTCAAAATATTATTAAATATCTTACAACTTATTTTTTTGAATCGAAAGATGATGCTAAATATTTCTGCTGTGTAATAGGAGATATTGTTTTAAATAAAAAAAACAATATTGATATATGTGTAAATAACCATTTGATCGATTTTATTGAAACATTTGATATTGTAATAGGCGGTGAATTGGGAGAATTATACGATTATTATAGCAATCAATTAAGTAAAGATATTGTACATTCTAATGCTTTAAATAATCATCGGATTATTAAATCGACAAGCGAAGACCAGCAGTATTTATGGAAGGGGTTTTTAAACAAACACGCGATAGACATATTAATAGTGTGTATTCATTATTCAAAAAGATATGTAAGTTCTGAAAATTACATTAAACATCACAAATCATCTGCTACTATATTGTATTTAAAAAACAATAATGTAAAGGAAATCGTTCAGGATTTTTGTTTAAATGATTTAACTGTTAGGAAAAATGTTTCGATTAATTATGAAAATATGGAGTATTTATGGCATACATTTTTAGACGAAAAACAGATTCCAAAAAATGTGTTGACTTCAACCGAATTACATCGATATATACAATCTTATGTAAAATATGACAATGATAATATGAATTATTTATCTATATTCAATAAAGACTCGCAAATGATACAGGATGTAAAACAATTTTTAAAAACAGAACTAGTAATTGATATAAATGATGAATTGGAAATCAGTGAATTAATTTCTATATTTGAAGAAAGTTATTATTCTGTAGATGAATCTAAAATGATTTCCCTTCTTAAATATTTTACAATGTGTTCGATGACACTTGACAATAAAATAATAATGGATACCCGGTGTTTATTATGGGATAAAAAGGGGGGATTGGATATTTTTATTAAAATTATGAAAAAAGGGGCTGTTGCAAATTATCCTATTAATAAGAATTTATCCATTAATACTATTTACACGAAATATTGTAAATACACCTCTAACAATGGGGATATTAATAAGATAGTAACTAAAAATTATTTTGTAAATTACATTATAAAAAAAATACCATCGGAATGTATTATTTTCAATAAGATATCTAGCATGTACTGGTATTCTTAAATATATTGGTATTCGTAAAATAAATTATATAAATTATAATTTATTTTGTAGATTCAGTGATTATATTATGAGAATTACTTGCGCTTGGCAGTCTTTCCTCTCTTCTTACCCTTTTTACCCTTCTTGGCGGTCTTGCCCTTCCTTTTAACGGCTCCAAATTTACCCTTGCGAGTAAAATATCCCTTATCAGTAAGGCGTTTAAGCATTTGCGGTCCCTTAAGACTTTTTGCTCGAGATACAATTTTTCCGTGTTTATTTTTCTTGAGATCCTTCTTCACAAGTCCACCGGAGGTCTTGTATGCGGTTTTGTGCATAACTTGAGCACGGGACCCTACTAGGGATGAGAACTTAGTTCCCTTAATGTGATACATACCATCATCGCTTTTTCCTACGCGTTTAACCATTATATACTTAAATTAGAAAATATTTTATTATAATAAAAATATAGCATTAATATATTATAATAAAATAATGGATTATTCAAATTACACTGATTTTAAATTGTATAAAAAAGATGTGGATACTGCTAAATTTGAGATAAGGGAATTGGAGAGATTATTGAATCAGGCAAAACGACAATATAAGGACGTATTCGATGAAAACTACGATAATTCGTGGTATATTTATTTAACAAACGCACTTAGCTGGTTAAACCCCTTAAACTATGTAGAATCTAAAATTAATTTTAATCTTGCTTATTATATCTATGCCGACGATTCTACGTTTAATGAAGGATATGATATGTATTCTTCTGTCTACGGGAATATGGATAGTGATTTTGATATATCGGATGACGAGTGTAATACATTGGATTAATAAATAATAATTATAGATAAAATTGATTTAAACATATTATCGTATGATAAATAATACAAATTATTTACCATGCCTCAAATACAAAACCTAGCAACTGAATATCAAAAGAAGACTGATCGCGAGCATATTTTAGATGCTCCAGATACATATATTGGTCAAGTCGATTTGGATGAAACCAAAAACTGGTTGCTACAGGATGACGGTACATTCAAATACGATAATTATTCTTGGATTCCTGGACTATTTAAATGTTTTGACGAAGGCATTGTAAATGCTAGAGATCATGCGGTTAGGATGTCAGAAAGATCGAAAAAATCGAATGATGTAATTCCAGTCAGAAATATTAATATTGAAGTTGATGAATCTACTGGTGTGATTACTATGACAAACGATGGCAATGGTATCGATGTTGCGAAACATCCTGAATATAATTTATGGATACCTGAAATGATATTCGGTCACTTAAGAACATCTACTAACTACGATAAGTCGGAAAAGAAAATTGTAGGAGGGAAAAATGGATTTGGGTTTAAATTAGTATTGATTTATTCTAAATGGGGGACTGTAGAAACAGTTGATCATATTAGAAAAAAAAAATACACACAGCGGTTTGAAAACAATTTAGAGACGATTAAACCTCCTGTGATTAAGAAATCTACTCTAAAACCTTATACAAAGGTAAGTTGGTTACCTGATTATGAAAGATTTGGTATCAAAAGTCTGACTTCGACTATGTTTAAAATGTTTAAAAAGAGAACATACGATATAGCAGCAGTCACGGATAGGCGGGTTAATGTAAAATTCAATAATAACACTCTTCCCATCAGAACATTTGAGCAATATATCAACATGTATATTGGAACAAAGGATCATACCAAACGAATATTTGAAACTTCTAAAGACGGTAGATGGGAATACGCAGTATGCCTTAGTCCAGTCGATGAATTTACACAAATTTCATTCGTGAATGGTATAAGCACAACCAGAGGAGGAAAACATGTTGAATTTGTATTAAGACAAATTACAAGGAAAATGCAATCGTATATTGAAAAAAAGAAGAAAATCAGAGTAAAGGAGAATACTATAAAAGAACAGTTAATGGTCTTCTTAAATTGTGTAATTGAAAATCCTTCATTTGATAGCCAGTCTAAAGAATCTATGAACACGCCGGTTGGTAAATTTGGAAGTAAGTGTGAAGTCAGTGATAAATTTATCGATAAATTGGCTAAAATGGGAGTCATGGAAGCGGCTATTAGTTTGAATGAGATAAAGGACAATAAGGCAGCAAAAAAACACGATGGTAAGAAGGTAAGAACAATTCGCGGATTGCCGAAATTGATGGATGCTAATTATGCTGGAACTGCTAAATCAGGCGAATGTGTGTTGATATTATGTGAAGGAGATTCAGCAAAATCGGGTATTATGTCTGGTTTGACTAAGGAGGATAGAAACTATATTGGAGTATTTCCTCTCAAAGGTAAACTGTTAAATACAAAAGATCTTCCACAGAAAAAAATTAATGACAATATTGAAATAACAAACATTAAAAAAATATTGGGGTTGGTTACTAATAAGAGTTACGATAAGAATGAATTAAAAACATTGAGATATGGGAAAATAATCTTTATGACCGATCAAGATTTAGATGGGAGCCATATCAAGGGATTGTGTATTAATTTATTTCACAGCCAATGGGGTGATTTGTTTAAAGCAGACCAATTTATTGGTTTTATGAATACTCCAATTTTAAAAGCAACTAGAGGAAAAAAAGTACTAAGCTTTTATAATGAAAGTAAGTATCAAGAATGGAAAAAATCAAACAATAATGGTAAGGGATGGGTTATTAAATATTATAAAGGTCTAGGTACCAGTACTAGTAAGGAGTTTAAAGAATATTTTAAAAATAAGCGACTTATTACATTTACTTATAATGGAGAGGTTTCCGATAATGCCATCGATAAAGTGTTTAATAAGGATCGAGCCGATGACAGAAAACTTTGGTTGGAGAATTATGACCGGGACGATGTACTTGAAACTGATAAGAATCAAGTTCCTTATGAAGATTTCGTTGATAAGGAAATGATACACTTCTCAAAATACGATTGCGAGCGTTCTATTCCTAATTTAGTAGATGGGCTGAAAACGAGTCTTCGGAAAATCCTTTACGCCGCCTTTAAAAAGAATTTGACAAAGGAGATAAAAGTTGCACAATTTTCAGGCTATGTTTCTGAACACTCAGGATATCATCACGGTGAGATGAGTTTGAACAAAGCAATTGTTGGACTGGCCCAAAACTATGTTGGTGCAAATAATGTCAATATTTTAATGCCGAATGGTCAATTCGGTACCAGGTTGGAAGGAGGCAAGGACGCAGCGTCCGAAAGATATATCTATACCGAACTAAATCCATTAGTAAAACATATTTATCCCGAACAAGATATGCCGTTGTTAAATTACTTAAATGATGACGGTTATATGGTTGAACCCGATTATTATTTACCAATTCTACCGATGGTGTTGGTAAATGGGGGCAAAGGTATTGGAACAGGATATAGTTATGAAGGATTGTGTTACAATCCTAAACAGATTATCCAGTATGTAAAAAACAAAATAAAGGGAGTGTCTAACGATAAAAATATTAATATTGAACCTTATTATGAAAATTTTAAGGGTACCATTATTAAATTAAGTAAAACAAAGTTTATGATGAAGGGTGTATATAAAGTTATTAGTTCAGATACGATTCGTATTACAGAATTACCAATTGGAACATGGACAACTAGTTATAAAGAATTTCTAGAAACATTGATGGATGATAAGAAGAAGAAAAAGAAACCAATCGTTCGTTCAATCCAGGACATGAGTACTGACGCCATTGTCGATTTGACGGTTAAATTTCATCCAAATACATTGGGTAAACTAATATCAAAGCAGATAGACGAACACCAAAACAGCCTTGAAAAGGTGTTGAAGCTATGTACTACTAAGCAAACTACAAATATGCATTTGTTTAATCACAAGCAACAACTAACGAAGTATAATACTATATACGATATTGTTGATTGTTATTATCCTATCCGTGAGGACGGGTATGTTAGGAGAAAGGAATATTTAATTAAACATATTGAAAAGATAGTAACGGTATTAAGTAATAAGGCCAGATTTATAAAAGAACAATGCGATGATGTTATTGATATGAGAAAGAAAAAGAAACAACAGGTGATTGATTTGTTGAAAAGTCGCGGGTATAATATTATTGATAACGATGAAGATTATAAATATTTAAGAACAATGACAATTGATAGTGTAGAAGAAGAAAATGCCGAAAAGTTAATGAAGGAAAAGGATAAAAAAGAGAAAGAGTTAGACATTATCAAAAAGAAAACAATTCAACAAATGTGGATGCATGAGTTAAGTGTTCTAGAGAAGGCATATGATAAATATCAAGTTATTAGAAAAAACAAGTTGTTTGGGGGAGTTGAAAAGACTGTAAAAAAGAAGAAGGTTGTAAAAAAGAAGAAGGTTATAAAGAAGGGTGTTGTGAAGAAGCATTAATAAATTTAGTAATTATTTGATTATAACCATATATTTATAAATATAACTAAAATAATAAATTATATTTTTATTATTTTATTTAAAAAAACCGTTTGGTTTCTAAAGTATTACTATGATAAGTAGATAAAGGTCGTTCCATGGGCTTTGCCAATGTACTAATATCGCGTTTGTATTTCATATAACCATCTGCCTCGCCAAATACTTGTGGAACCGCGTAATCGCGTACTAATTTGTTTAACTCTACAATCTGTTTCGTGACATTGGAGGAATGTTTCGAATTCTGAAGATATATACTACGCATTATTATTTTAAGAGTATCTTCATTCTGATCGCCTATTGAAAATTGTCCTTTCGATAATTTGTAAACGCCTGCTTTAATAGAATTTTGAACTATCTTAATATTTTCTTTTGAAAAAAATGCGACAGATAACATCGTCGAGGTAGTTGTGCCAGTTAATGCTTCTCTAAAGTCACTACTAGTTTCACTTATTGGTATTTGATCATATAATGTAAATACATCTAAATTTGTTTTACCCATAATATCTATCCGACCAGTATTTATATTAGTATCTACTTTTGTATTCATTTTAATATATATAAAATATAATATTTTATTATTTTATACATAATGAGTTTTCAAAAAACAGTATTAATAATTTCATTGATTGTTTTTTCCGGAATGTTATTTTTTATTGCGTTGGCCATGAAAGGTCTTAAAAAGTCTCAAAACTTCCCCCCTGAAATAGCAGATTGTCCGGATTATTGGGTGCGCAACGGAAATAACTGTATACCAAATTCAAAGGCTTTATATAACAAAGGATCGTCTGATTCTATAGTAAAGTGTGCATCTTATAATAATACAAGAAAACCTCCTTCAGTTTGGGCCGAAGAATGTGATGTTGAATGGGATGGTATTACTCTATAGAATAATTGTCATAGTTTATAATATGTTATAATATCAAAGATTTATAACATGTTTATTAATTCTCTTTCTCTCCCACACTGTTTAATTGAAAAAATATATTCTTATATCCCCAACCACGATTTATATTATTTGTCTAAATCATATTTTATAAAATATATAAATGATTGTTTTATTTACTATAAATCACTAAAGAATAATAGGTTTTACAATAACAAGGTGAATAATACTTACATACGCTATTTGATACGAAATAATATGTATATTTTTATAAACTATTTAATTAACTCGTCGAATTATATATCTTGGAATTCAATTAAACGGTATTATTACAAAAACAAGTTATTTAAGACATATTTAGATTATTGTATATATTTGGCGAATGAATATCAAAGTGAACAGACTAAAGAATTATTACATTCAATAAAAAATAAACAACACAAGTGAAATTATATTATACTTGTAAGAAGTTAAAATAAATACAATAATATTATTAATGAACACAATAAACTTTAACCAATTATTAGGGAGAGAAAATTTAGAAGAAGAATTAATTGATTATTTGAACTATTTCGAAGAGAATAAACACGATTTACTTACAAAAAGAGGTATATATATATATGGCAATCCTGGTGTAGGAAAAACTCAATTTGTAAAAACAATATTAACAAAACATAATTATGATATAATATCATTTGATGCTGGAGATGTTCGTAATAAATCAGCAATTGATAAAATAACAAAGCATAATATGTCTGATAAAAACATAATGAATCTATTTTATAAAAAATCAAAAAAAATAGCAATTGTAATGGACGAAATTGATGGTATGAATAGCGGGGATAAAGGTGGTATAAATTCTTTGATAAAGTTGATGCGTCCAAAAAAAACACGTCGGCAAAAAAAAGAAGACATTACTTTAAATCCAATTATTTGTATAGGTAATTACCATGTCGATAAAAAGATAAAAGAGATAAGAAAAACGATACACTGTATTGAAATTAAAAATCCTACACCAGAACAAGTGAAAATTCTATTATCTAAAATTCTAAAAAACTCTTCTATTCTTGAGTCTCAAGAAGAGTTATTAATTAAATATATAGGTGGGGATTTACGTAAACTTAATTTTATACACGAAATACAACACATAAAATCATTATTTAACGACGAATACTACATACAACATTTGTCTAGAGGAGTTGACTATAACGATGATACAAAAATTATAACCAAAAAACTATTGAATAAATATTATCACATTGACGAACACTTTAAAATAATGAACGATACAAACAGAACGAGTGTTGCTCTATTATTCCACGAGAACATAATTGATTGTTTACCGGATGCTAAAACAAATGAGACCATACAATTTTATTTAAAAATATTAGAAAACATATGTTTTTCTGATTATATAGATAGGATAACATTTCAAAAGCAAATATGGATATTTAATGAAATGAGTTCTTTGATAAAAACCCTGTATAATAACCATATTTATCACACTGAAAATAAAAATAAAATACCGTATGATACAGACGACGTAAGATTTACAAAGGTATTGACCAAATATTCAACTGAATATAATAATAGTGTATTCATACAGGACATGTGTCAAAAGTTCAATATGGACCATAAGGATATACTTTGTTATTTTTATAATTTGAGAAATACATCAAATTCAATGCAAGATATAATTGAAATGTTTGAAAAAAAACAAATAATAACCAAATTAGAAACTGTCCGTATGTATCGGTATATCGATTCTTGTTATTAATGTGTTAATAATATAATTATTTATTTATATTATTAATATTGTTTTACAAATTCCATGAATGCACTTACTGTTCTATCACCACTATAATCAGCGATCTTATTGTTATTTTCGTCTAACATCAATATAGTAGGATATCCTTTAATATTCATTTTTTCTATCAAACCAGGGTCTTCATCCTTCTCTACCTTTCCTATATTAACACTTCCTTTGTAATTATTTTCAAACTTATTCCATTCGGGCATCATTTTTTTACAATGACCGCATTTGTTCCAGTGAAACAAAATAAACTTTTTCCCTTCCTTATTTTCCATTCCTTCTTTCATAATGCGTAATTCATTTAAACTACTAAATAGCGCATCCAATAGAAAACGAAACGCAATAAATATTAATACATATACTACAATACGGGGGGCAATAGCCAATTTTTGTATAGATTTAATTAAACCAGATAGTTTCATTATAACATAACCAAATAAAAAAATAATATATAAGTTTTTAACTATTTACATATGTATTATACTGTAGTGTAAAACTCTAACAATGTTTTATCACGAATAAACATTTTGGGTGACAATTTTGTTTTTTTAACATAATTGGGATGTGGGTTAACTAGTAACTTTCGCTTATCAAAAGTGTTATATTGATGGGCAAATACAAGAATCGTTTTTTTTGGGTCCAATTGAACAAACGGAATTGTATAATTTTTAAGAAATGCTTTTTCTTCTGCTATTTCGGCATCGTCGTCGTATTTGGTAATCTGTAATAATTCTTTTTTAAACGCAAATGTTCCAGCCGTTCCGTGTGATTTTCCATATGGACCAAAAATATACAATTGATCCAGATCATTAAAATAAATATAAACAATACTGCTTCCAGCACACAATGCTTTCGGCTGAGACCGCAATCTATCAACCGCATGCGAAACACGTTCTGGTGGATAATAATCATCGTCGTCCATATAAACTAATATATCGCCACTTGCCTTTTCATGCATCAAATTTCGTTTTCTTCCCAATTTAATCTTATCTTCATATCTAAAATATTTTACACCTTCTACGTCTTTAAACAAATCTTCTACAGAATCTTCGCCGTCATCTATAATAATCCATTCCATTAGCTCCTTAGGATAAATTTGTGCTTTATAACATTTGATTAGTTGTGGAATAAACATTCGTCGATTGTAAGTTGGAGTACATATACTTACAAATGGTTTACCATTTGTGGATACCTTCTTTTTGCGATTTTTTTTACCTCCCATTTGTTAAATATATTAACAATATCTTTAATATATTTATTTATTTATTAATTTAATTAGATGTAGGGGCAATAGGCGGGGGTGCAGGTGCTCCAAATAAAGCTCCATAAATAAAGTACAATGGAATTATAATAAATGGTAATGCAATGCCGACTATTGCCAACCCCTTTGAACTAACATTAATGGGAAGTTTATCGTGAAAATACAAATTATATTTTTGAACTAACATTATACCAAAAATTAACATGATAATTACTAAATTTAAATACGATTTTGTAATATTTTTAAACACATTATTTACTTTTGTTATATTTTTCATCATTTTAACCAAATAACCGATTATAAAGAAAAACCCAATTACACCAGGTATTAATACAAAATGAGCCAACGCGCCTACGGTTAACCACAAAAATATGGTTGTAAAATTATATTTAAAAAACCACGAATCTTTATTCATAAAAAAATCGCTGTTTATTAAATTAATAGAACTTTTAATATATCCTAAATGAAGATGCCCGAACATAAATATACCAGCAAACATCATTCCTACAAAATACATTATTAGTGGTAAAACGCCAGATACTAATAATTGTATTACCGAACGTATTTGAGATGGTGTTTTGCCGTACAATTTTCTAGAATCCCATAACGCTCCACCTTCTCCTCCAAAATAAAGGGACTCCATAATTTTATTTTTTTGACAAAATACATAATATAGCGCATCTCTAGGTATTTTTGATAATCCAACATATAATGATTTTACAAATGTGTATACATCTGGAGACTGATCCTGATATATCTCGATCATATTCATAAACTTATCAACATTAAATTGATGGGTTTGTTCGTCTAAATCCAGATCCTTTGATTGTACCGAATGAAAACTATTCCAAATTAAAAAACAACCTATGTATACCAAAATGAACATTTTTATAAAAAATAATAATATCTCTTTTAAAATAGCTACGCTCCTTTCAACATACGAGTCATTTTTTATTGTATATGCGCGACCGTCGATCGTATCAACTAATTTATTATGCATGTTCCCCGCTTTATAATATGGCCAGTCAGGACTTTTATAATAATTATTAATAAATTCATAAGGATCACCCTTCCATTGTTGCAAATGTTTTTCTAGATATTTCCAATCCTTCTTATACCGATAAGTTTTATATATATCGTTTAAATTTTCAGCAGATTGCTGTTTACTTTTCGACTTTTTTTCACGGCTCTTATTTGCTTTAGACGACTCATTTTTTGTATTTGGAGATTTATCAGTTGTTTCTTTTAATTTACTTACCATTTATATATTATAATTATTTATTAAAAATTTGTTATTAGTACAATATTAGTTCCTAAATATTTTTATCAATTCTCATCTATTTATGATAAGTTTTTTATATAGATAATATATAAAACATGAAACTTATTATCACTTTATTTTTTTTACTGATAACAATAATTATTGCGGTTTTATATCGTAAAAATATCAAAGAATATTTTGTAGCTCAAATATCAAAATCATATGATACAAATGAATTTAAAACAATTGTTTTAGATAAAATGAACAACTATGATATCGAATTAGCAGTTCCATCTGGACAATATCTATATAATACAACACAGGGAAATTGGGGATTTTCTACAGATGAAACAAATAATGGCGTTGTATTTGGTATATATCGAGATGGATACACTGCGGATGGTTCTATTTTCAAAGGCAAATCCGGAAAACGTTTTAAGCATATATTAGAACAGGGTCCATATGTTATTCGATATGAGGTTCGTAAAAACAAGGATACAGACGATCATGACGTGTCTATTTTTGTAGATGATAAATTAGTAAAGATAGCGGAATCAGAAGGAATTTCATCTGATAAAATAAAAGTGATTGGGACAAATTACCACAATTACAATAATGAAGCTAAAAAAGACGAGCGAGGAAGAAGGCCTGTCGATTATTTAAAGTTCATTCCCAAAGATGTAAATGGTAAATCTGTTGAAAATTTTACTAGTAGCGGTGAGCATAGTAAAGAAAAAGGGAAGGACGCGAATGTTGTAGAGGAAGAAAAAACATTATTACGACAAATACTATCAGAATTAAAAAAGGAAAATAATAACAGTGAAAATAATAAAGATAATAACAACAGCGGTAATAATGAAGAGGATGTAAACTTTATAATTGAATTAAAAAAAATTAATAATTTAAAAGGAACTGATTTAAGTGTATCGCAATATATATCAAAGATGTGTAAAGAGGAAGGATTGTTTTGTAATAAAATAGAAGACATTAGCATTGACACGCAAACAGGGGAATTTAATTACAATTCTACAATGTATGAAAACGAACCGTCTAGTAAGTCAGAAGATAATAAAAATGAGCTAAAAGATACCGATTTTGTTAAAGATTTATTTAAAAGTATAGACAAAGACAATGATGGTATTTTAACAATATATGATATTAAAACACTAATGATGCAATTAAATTTAGACATTCAAATTAATAATGAGATCATTGGAAACTTGAAAGAACCAGGAATGAATTACAGGGATTTTAACTTTATATTAGGAGAACACATCGATCGTATTTTTAAAAATGTATACAGCAAAAATGGAGAACCCGGTGTAAAATTGGTATATAAGATATGGGGTTACGAGTACCCACATATTAGATCTAAAGAAGATAACGGCAATAAAAAAAAGAAAGATAAAATTAGAGAACAATGGAGTGATCAATTAAAAAAAATGTATCCTGAAACCGATTATGATAAATCTCAGCCAAGTAAAACAAGATATCGTTCAGATTACAAACCTCAGCATCCTAGACCGGAAAAAGGAGTGCATTTTTATGATTCCATTTGGGATTTTACTAAAAAATAAGTATTAACCAATAAATAATTAATTTATAATATTAATTATTTATCTTGCCTGTAAAAGTTCGCCTCGTCCCCCCATTATAATTAGCATGTTGTATCTCTCTTCAAATACTTTTAAATCATAACTATATTCGTTTAAGTCAGAATTTGACTTTCTGAACCCAATCGGGTTATTGTTTGTATCGCAAATAATATTAATTAATCGTGGCTCTTGATTAATAGGTGGTTCGAGTGTATTGAATTCAAAACTAACCTTTGAAAATTTATTAAGATTCATAGAACCAGACGGTTGATATACACTTCTATCACTATCTAAGCAAAAGTTGTAACAATATAACCCATCTTTGGCCGACCCGTTAGTTCGCTTCCATTTTTCAATATATTCATATATGCCAGCATCCATTACATTTTCGCGATAAATTCCCTGTAATACAATTCCCATGTCTATTAAGATTTCCTTTTTATTATAAAAATACTCCCCTATTGGACCAGTTATAAAAAAGTTTCTTGGATTTACAATAGTAGTTCCGTTATAAATTGGCAAACTAGGTGTAATTTGCTGAGGTTCTATATTATCATATGTCCAATTTGTATAATTAGACCATTCATTCCTAAGATGAACATCATTTCGTCTAAAACGAAACATATAATTTACAACCATATCCTTACTATCAAATTCTGTAATTTGCGACCCTCCAACAGAAAGTTTCTCATACTCATATATTTGTTTAATAAGCAACTTATAGGGCTGTTGCGCTACAATTCTCCGCTCATCTTGACCTAGAAATATATAAGTTGATATTATGTGAATATCACTATTCCAATCGTTTCTGGTTTGATTATATTTAGAAAGCGTTGCGGGTATATCAGCTGGAGGATTCAAAAAATGCCACATTTGATGATGTAGAATATTTGGGTTAGGAGCACGACGATAACTTATACCTGAAGATGTATTCGCCTCATCTATGTCATTTATTGTATAAAGACTTGATATTGGTTTAAATGTAATGCGAATATTGATTTCTTGGTATTGAAGTGCAACCAAAGGGAGTGCCATTTTACTAGAATCTGAGAAAAACAAGTTTAAGGGAATATATAGTTTACGTCCTTGTATAGAAGGAATAACGCCTGTATTATTTACATACATTGCGTTTGGGTATACATTAACACGATTTCCAGCAAATGCTGGATTATTTAATTCGGGAACATTACCTGTCATTCTATTCCACAACTCTTTTTTTGAATTGTTAAAATCGCGTTCTTTTAAACAATTCAAATATTCACCTGAGAATTTACTTAAAACAATTGGACCCGAATATACTTCAACTTCATTAATCATATTTGTTCCCAATTCATCAATCCATCTAAATTGATATGGTTTCATAGTATTCCCACTGTGTTGTTGCGTTGGATTAAATTCGTGAAATGGACTCCATATATCTGGTAAAGTGACACAGACATATGAATCATATAACATTTCGGCGTATCGAGGAACTTTAAAATCTAAAACTGTTGGAGTATTATAGTTTAAAATCCTACTACCTTTATAATCAATTCTGAATCGTTGTAGTCCAAAATTAGTATGTTTTTTATAGACAGCTTTGAAAAATGTTTTTTTTGGATTCCCATTTAATATTACATTTTCATTACCATAAGATGTTAAGTTTAATAATCCACCTGCCATTCAATTAATATAATATAATATAATAATTTTAATATTAAGTTGTGTTTAATTAATTAAATATACAATAAAATATATCTAATTATATATTAAATGAATCGTAATCCAAAACCCAATTTTTTTCCGAAAACAGATATATTAAATTTAAAAAATCCAGCTAGTATTGGAAATAATATACCTAAAATAGAGGCAAATACAGGGGATTTAATGGAAGGTATGGCGGCACAAGCCAAAGAACAATCTGAGAAAATGCAAAGACAAATTATGGAATATTACAAATCAATTACTGGTAATAATAGAACATTGTTAAGATTTATACTTATAATTGGCATTATTATTACTATTTTAATTATACTATTTTACATATTAAATCGTGTAAATAAAACTTCGAATAATGTAGATACATTGAAATATAATATTAAAAATTTTCTAAGTTTTAAAAAGGACAATGGCATTGATACTATATCTAATTTTGCTTACCATGATAGTTATGATAAAGTACATAAGCGGTTTACTTCATTAAAAGATTATTACATATTAGGAAGTTACAATAGTTGTTGTGGAGGAGAAGTATTTAATAATTGGGTTGATTTGGGTATTCTAGAAAATACTATTAAAATGGGACCACGTGTTTTAGACTTTGAAATATTTTCTCAAAACGGAAAGCCCGTTATTGCTGCTAGTTTAAAAAATTCAAATAGTGATGTCGCGGTATCTTATTCAAAGGATACTTTAAATCATTTAGAAACAACAGATGTATTAAATGTTTGTAAAAAAGCGTTTCAAGGCATTACTGTACAAAATGCAAATGATTTATTAATTTTAAATTTTAGAATTAAAACAATGAATATTGGAGCTTTAAACGCCCTTGCTAAAAATTTAAAAACAGTTTTTAAATCACAATTAATGAATGATTCTTATGGATACGGGGGTCGTGATAAAAATATTATTAATGAAGATATAAAATGGTTAAGTAAAAAAGTAATTATATCGACATATGATACTACAAATACATTTAAGGAAAGTGATTTATATAAAATTACAAATATGTGCAATAATATGGAAGTTACAGGAATGGGTTCGATGGAGTTTGTAAGAAACTATGATGTCCAGTTTGGTACAGATAAGGAAGATATGGTAAAGAAAAATAAATTAACACTTAAATTAGTTATTCCAGATGAGACAAATGAAAAAGAAAATTCCCCTTCTAAGATTCATAGAGAAAGTGGGTGTCAAATATCATTAATGAGGTGTACATTACATGATTCGAATTTAAAGGAAGCGCTTACATTTTATTCTAAAAATAAAAGCGCCATAGTTCTTAAACCGGATAATCAGCGATACAAGCCTATTAAATTAATCAAACCAAAGCCAATGGATCCGCGTGTAAAAAAAGTGTTATTGGAGAACAGTTAATGAGTCGTATTATCATATACTAAATAGTATTAATATATAAAATATATAAAATATATATTTTATATATACAATGTTCGATAAATCATTCCAGGAAAAGGAGTTATCGATATTGAGACATGCCGTTGATAATATTGAAAAAAAAACAGGGTATACATTACTTAATAGTCCAAGTATTAAGAATATAATTGAAATTGTAGAACAATTTTTACGAGATAAGAAACGCATTTGTTATGGCGGAACCGCTATCAATAATATATTACCATTGGAAGACCAGTTTTATGATAAAAAAGTAGAATTGCCCGATTACGATTTTTATTCACCGGATCCATTAAAGGACGCAAAAGAGTTAGCTGATATTTATTATAGTAAAGGGTACGATGAAGTTGAAGCTAAATCCGGAATGCATCCAGGGACTTTTAAAGTATTTGTAAATTATATTCCAGTTGCCGATATCACTTATTTAGTGGATGATATCTATAAAAATATTAAAAAACGCAGCATTATTGTAGATAATATTTATTATACTCCATCCAATTACTTACGCATGTCTATGTATTTAGAACTGTCTCGTCCTCAAGGAGATATTAGTAGATGGGAAAAGGTATTGAAACGCCTTGGTTTATTAAATAAACATTACCCTCTCAAAGGTAAAAAATGTGACAATGAAGAAATCCAACGATTATTTGAATACGGAGTCAAAAAATCATTAACGAATGGCGACGCGCAACCTGATATATTAAATAATTTATCAGACATAGAGGCTCGTATATTTACAATTACACGCGATAGTTTGGTGTCTCAAGGATGTGTGTTTTTTGGCGCTTATGCCAATAGAATGATTTTAAAACAACACCCAAGCATAAGTAGTTCAAATGTCCCCCGAATCCCCGATTTTGATGTTTTATCGATCGAACCCAAATCTTGTGCTAGAATTATAAAAGAAAGACTTACTGCTATTGGGGTTAAAAAAGTGAAAATTGTAAAGCGCCCGGGGATAGGGGAAATTATAGCACCGCATTATGAAATCAAAGTTGGAAAGGAAACGCTTGTATTTATTTATAAACCATTGGCCTGTCATAGTTATAATGTTGTAAAATCAGCCGGTAAAAATATTAGAATTGCTACGATTGATACAATGTTGAGTTTTTATCTTTCTTTTGCTTATGTTAATCGAAAGTATTACAATGAAAATCGAATATTGTGTATGAGTGAATATTTGTTTGATGTTCAGCAAAAAAATAGATTATCTCAAAAGGGCTTGTTAAAACGGTTTACTATTGATTGTTATGGAGATCAATTGACAATGGAAAAAATGCGGGCAGAAAAATCAGAAAAATACAAAGAATTAAAAAATAAGAAAAATAAGAAAGAATTTGAATGGTATTTTTTGAGATACATTCCTTTGGAGAATAATAAAAAGAAGACAGTAAAGAAAAAAACATTAAAAAGAAAAAAGAAAAGAGGTAAAAAGGGGAAAACATTAAAAAGGAAAAAATTAACATTTTTATCCCTTTTTAAATAAAATCATATATAATTTATACTAATAAATATATATGATTTATAATACACTTAAATGATTTGACAATGAATTTAAACCATAAAATCCAATTCCAAATAGAAGTGTTTGTGCCATGTAACCAGAAAGGGTGTGAAACCCGTCATTGTTAAATAATGAAGGAAAATTTCGTATAAATATTTTCTGAATATATGGCAATTGAAGTAAGAAGTATAATACCATTCCTAATACTGGCGTTTGGAATTCATCATAAATTTGTTCCAATCGTATATCATTATTTTCCTTTCGTTGGGATTGTTTTACAATTTCTTCAAATGTGTCATCATTTTCAATATAATTTGATTTTTCAGCATCAACCTCCGGTATATAATTTACCCTTACTGTTGGGTCAAAGCTTACTTGTGAATCTTGCTTTGGTATATGCTTACTAGGCAATCCAGTAAGTTGACTAGCGCCTGCCTCCTGCAAACCACTTACAATTTGACTAATAGACTCCTTACTGAGTTCCGTAATTACATTTTTTGATGAATTGGTTTCATTGACGGTCATTTTGACATTTTGCGCCGGTTTCAATTCGTTGGGCAGTGCGTCTATATCACTAGTATTTGACTCCATTTATACATTAATAATAGTAACTAAATTTATATTATACGCATTATTATTAATCAAATTCTACATATGTAGAGTCATCATCGCATTTTATAGCACTCGCCGTATAATTATAACATTTATCTTCAAATTTATATGTTTTATTATCTATTTTATCAATAGTTGGAGCTTTAAATATTAAACAATTTCTATCATTACATACTTTTCTAAATAAAGTAGATAGCCCTAAACCTAATAATATAGAAATAATTATTTTACCAAAATCACTATATATAAGCCGTCTTAAATACATATATAATTTACAAATATTTTATAAATTATATATCCGGGTTATTTACGCAAGATTAACATAGTGTATTATTGAACTTTATATTCTTCTATATCATTTTCATTAGTAGGACATTCTTTTACATTTTCGTTAAATTTAAAACAATTTCCTGCCTTATCCTTGTATTTTAATTTATCTGTATTAGATGGATTTGGGTATACATAAATGACTCTTTTCTTTGGCGACAAGACATAAGAAAGGAATAAACCAGCAAAAAGAGCCAGTAGAAAAACTTTTATATCAATAAATTTGCTTAACTTCATATATATAATGTCAAGATAAGTAATTAATAGATTACTAATAAATATTTTTTATGATTTCAAAAGCGTTAAGCGACACTTGTTTATTTTCAATTGATACGCTTTTAAAATCAATACATGTTTCAGCATCATCCTCTACTCTAGCAGGAGGAGTTGTTTCAATATTACATTCTTGGTATCGAATACCCTTTTTTTTAATAAATAAATCAACTATCTGTTTGTAATATTTTTCGAAAGCATCTGTCAAAAACGCTTTATTTTTAGTTTCATTATAATTTTTAATAATTTTTCCATAATTACTTAAGGTGGTTTCTAATTCCTTACTAGTAATCGTTATAGCTTCAGACTTGGTGATCTTTTCATCATATTCTTCATTTGTATCATCGTTCTTTTTTTTAATAATAAATGTATTATTCTTTTCATTATATTTATTGTTTAATTTAGAAATTTTATTACTTAATGTCTGAAGTTTTGTTTTTAACTTTTCAAATCGCGTAACAACGTAATCCTCGTCTTTTAACTGAAATAGTAAATCCAATTTAAGTTTAATAATATCTGATTTAACGATTTCAATCTGTGTGTTAATCGATTTTACTAAATCATTATATAACTTATATTTTGCCAACTTAATATTTATATTTAATTCACATGGAGCGGCTGCTTTACATTTAGCAATAAGGAAGATGTTAGAAGTACCATTTGTTGATTTTTCTAACACTCTTAAAAAATCAGTACCTCCTTTTTTTTTACACTTAATGCATGTTATTTTGTCCTTATTTTTGGATGACTTCTTTTTGTTGTCATATTTTGCTTTTAATTCATAATAGTTCATTAAGGCGTCGTTATATTCATTTACTTTACTCATTTACTATTAAATGTTATAAAAATTTTTATGAAGTTTCACAAAATCACTTTCAAATTTAGGAAGGTTTGTAATTGTCTGGTTTCTGTTTTTTAACTTTTTATCAGTAATCTGTTTAATTTTATTTAAAATATAATGCTTTTTAATGTTATCTCTATTTTTAATTTCCTCTAAAGTTGGCTTGTTTTTCCATTTATAATAGAGTATACTTCCTATTAAAATAATAAACAACGCTAACAGCATAATATTTGTATTTATCTTTTTACTAACCTGTTTTTTTGTTCTACAATTCTTCAATGTTTCGCTTAAAAAGTATTTTACACCTGGTTCTATTAAAGCTGGATTATTCATAGTGGTATATTAATAATATACAAATTATATTACAAATATTAACAAATTATAATACAAATATTAACAACTTATATTTTAATTATACAAATAATATATATCACATGTTATCATTTCTTCCAATTCATTTATTAGTAATTACCATTTTTTTTATTTTACGATTTATTAATGAAAAAATAAATAATTATTCCCCAACCCAAATGCTTCCTTCAAAAAGTGTTTTACCAAAATATTTAACTATACCTTTTCTTTTAATCTCAATGTTTGCAATACAGGGAATAAGCAACAGAACACAATTATCAAATAGATGCAATGTCGATATGACGCAAACAGCATTTATGACTTCGGCGATAACTATTTTTTTAATATTTGGAACAATTGTTGTATTGGCCGAAAGTATTCCAATATTAAAATCGCCTTTTGATAATACATTTGGATATTTATTGTGTGGTCTAAACATGGAAACTATACGCACTGTAGTAAACAAAGTTTATATTCCAAATATACGTTCCGGTGAATCAAATGTAATGGAATCTATTTTAAACAATGAAGGATTAATGATTAATACAGTTACCCCCAATACCTTCCAAATGAAATTATTGCCATTAAATATTCAAAATACAAAAAGGTCGAATGATTTTATGATGAAATATTATAATTTAGTATTAAAAAAAGATTTGATTGGTAGTTTTGTATTTTATATATTAGCCGCTGTACTAGCTGTTATAATTAATAGCGAGTCAATCAATAATATTAAATGTAAAAGAACCGATGAAAATATTATAAAAAATCTAAGTTCTGTCGATGTTAGCGAAATATAATTTAAATAATAATATTGTAAATTAATATCATTATTTAATATCATTTTATTATAAATGGATTCTTCTGAAACAGCGCAATCAAAAAATGAATTTAATAAAAAAGTAAAAGAAGGAGGGGTTAGCAATGGATCTATTGGCGGAATATACATGGTACTAATTATTGTGTTGGCATTTATTCGTTATCGTATGACAAAAATAAAGAATTATTCAAAAGACATGTTACTACCAAAGAAAAACTTTCGACCTTATGTATTGGTTCCGATATTGATTGTATTGTTTACGGCAGCACAAGGATTTATCAATTCTAGTGTGTTAAAAGGTCGTTGTGGGAATCCTATGTATATTGAAGCATTTAGTACTGCTTTAGTTACTATGATTTTTATATTTGGTATGATCAGTTCACTTATTGAGGTATTTCCGTCATGGAAACGACCGTTTTACAATACATTTGGAAGTCTTTTTGTAAGGCTTAAAAAAACAACTATACAAGAAATAGCAAGTAAGATATTTATACCTAGTTTAAAGAAAAAGGACGTAAACTTAAGTGAAAAAATAAAAAAAGATATTAATATTATCATTAAAGAAATCAATCCATATAATTTTCAATTGTTTATGAATAATTTAAATGTTCCTATAAATGATGATACCAATGTGTTATTAAAGAAATTATATAACCTTTTTCTTAAAAAGGATATTATCTCCACAACACTTTGGTATATATTAACAATTATCTTGGTTGTAACGATTAATATGAATACTATTATTGGAATGCCATGCGATAACCCTATCACTGTTTAATCATATAAACTTAGGGAGTGTAAGATAGTATAAAATAAATAAATAACATAATATGGCTAAAAATATAGTAATTAACCAAATAGGTAATACTGTCTTTTTTCTAGATGCCAATCCAAATTGTCGCAATGACCCATCTTTACCATAAATAATTGATGGTTTTATAACTTGAATAACCACAAATAAAATAACAAAAAGAACAATAGAAACAGATGTAATATTTTGTCTAATAAACAAGCGAAACATGATTTATATATACTATTAATTTAATAATTTATTATTTACTAAATTAATACATTTCATCACCATCCATATCACCAAAATCGTCGTCTTCACCCATTGCCATCATATCTTGCATCATTTCTTTCTGAACCAAATTTTGTTCTTCGGTGTCTTTCATCATATCCTCCAAGGCAACATCTTCTTGAAAAGAATCCATAACTCCTCCCTTATTTTGTATATCGCGTCTCATTTCCATCTCTTTAGACTGTTCTTCTACTTCCCTATCATATTGAGAAGGATCGTAAATATACAATGCCTTTGTCTGACCTAGATTCCAATCTCCTAATCTCAAGTTTTTCATATAATCTTCTGATTTTCGATCTTCTTTGCTCATGTTCTTTAATCGTTCTACTATTCCTGTTTTTTCCATTTCTTTTACATTTAATACATTATTCTGTATCTCTTCTATAGAGTAATCAACCGTGGATTTTTGATGATGTAACACATCCAACGCAACTGTCATTAATTCGCTCATCTTGTCCATTAATGTTTCATTGCTTTCTTCAAAAATATTTTCTTCAATATCAGGACTATCAAATGATTTATCCGGTTTCGAGGTCTCTTCTATGTTAATATACCCTACCAATGATTTCAATAAAAGATATTTGTATAATGTTTTAGACACATTTGTATTGAATACGGATCGTTTAACATCGTCATTACACACTATATCACCATATAACGGTATACACCTAGAAAATTTTAATATTTCCTTATTTTTATTTATCAATTCGCTTAATACTGGTTCAATGGATGCGTCTCCACTAAATTGATGGAATTTACCCAATTCTGCTTCTGCTTGTTTACTTAATTTTAAATTATGAAATTTACTTAAATTCCAAAATGGATTTCCAACATGTAAACCAGAAAAGTTTATTTTTCCCAATATTAATTGGGGAAATTGTATGCATATTTGAAAAATACATTTTTTTAAAAAGTCAATTGTAAACATATTTGTTTCATCTACACTGGTAATATATTCGGTACCTTCTCTGGTCTTAAATAGGTCGATTGTTTTAATAAATTCAATTAATTTATTTTTTTTCGCCTTTGTCTTTTTAATATGATTACTTAATAATTCTATCATTTCATTATTTTTATTATTCAATATCATTAAACTGTCGTTAATATCATTGTCTATTTCCTCAGAATATTTCAAGTCAAATCGTTCTAATATTGTTTTTAATGATTCTATCGATTCTTTATCTAAAATATTATCAATCCCCTCGTCTACAATTTTCTTTTCAAATTCAACCTTGGGAGAGATAATCGTATTATGAAACCCTTGATATATAATATTCCGTTTTGCTAATACATTCATCAACTCTATAAGTGAATCGCTAGAATAATTACCTTCTTCTTGTTTCATTATTGATATTTTATTTTCAATACTGTCATAAGTAGTAAAGTTGCTCTCATTGGTTATACATAATCGCTGTAATTCATCGTCCAATATCACCCCTGTATTGTATTTGCAATATTTAATAAAACTCAAATAAATTGTTTTTTCACTGTATGTCGTATCAACGATTGGGTATATTAACTTTGTATTTTCATCATTGTAGATATAAGGTGCTTTTTTAATATTCATATAATTGTTATATTTGGTCATCATATCACGAATTTCTTTATTGCGCTGTATAATCAACGGTTCTTTATCTGTGAAATAAGCAAAGCTATTTTTGGTTTCATTACAACAAGCATTTTCTAAAAATGGTACATCGTTAAGTGTATTTAATTTCAAATCCTTGTTAGAAACAATGCGTTCCATATCTTCTTGGATTAGAAACGATTGATTAATTATCTTCCCCATAAGTGAAAATATATGCGAAAATTGATTAAGAGAGCCTTTTGCTATGCTTTCCTTTAATAATCGATCAAAATTACCAGAAACTCCTCTAGTATCGTCAACGGTTACTTTATTTAGATGAGGTAAAAATGTATCCCATCGTCTTACATCAAAATCATTTCTTTCGATTGTAATATTTTGATTTAATATTAACCAATCTCTTTTTTCCATTATTTTGTTTGTTATATCTACATTCACAAGTATTTTATCTTTCATAAATTTCATAATTTTTTCTACAAACTTCTCTTTTATTTCATTGAAATTAGATCGTCTAGTAGACGGAAGAACATTCCACGGGCGAATACTACTTTTAAGTTTTAAAAACAAGCACGCAATATAAGATACTATTGAGTCATTTCCTCCTTCTTCCAATGGGAATCCATCAAATGACATTACACAACCTTCATATGTAGGTGCAAAATCCAAATGAGGGGTCATCAATTGAATGCCAATAACATATAATCCGATTAAAATGAACATTTTTACCTCGTCTTTGTATTTTTTATACGAAGCAACTCTTGTTTTCCCTTTGCTTTTTAATTGTTTCATTTTTAATACATATTTTTTTTCACTTACAACATATTTCTTCATAAGCATTATAATGTATTTAATAATAAATTCATGTTGTTGAGAAGTATTAATTTTAAGTTTTACATCTAATGTTTTTAATATCTTCTTAATTTCTTTAATAAATACGGCATGTTTCTTTTGAAGCTGAACACTACTGATGGCAGATGTCAATACAATGTCTTCTTCTTCTTCCATTATTTCCCGCGTTACTCGTTTAAACCCACTTTCTTCATATCCTTCATTTTCGTCGTATTGTAATTTTTTTATAACATACCCACTATGTTTATCCACGATATTATCACCGTCTGATGTTCCTCTGTCCCTTTCTATTTCACGTAAAACACTTAAATAATTATTATTTTGAAATCCTGTAGCTAAATCATAATAAAATGTAGGAAGAAGAGGAACATCTGTTTCAATACAATAATACCAATATATTGATTCGTTTTTTAAAGCGGTTCGACAATAAGATGTTACAAAATGAATAATATGTGACATTTTTGATATCAAATCATATTCGCCCAATATGCGTGTTTTAAGATGTTCGTATGGGGATACAATAACATCTTCTGCTGAAAGCATTTTCCCGATATTTAATTTTTGTATGTCGTATTTCAAACGCATTTTCTTCTTTTCGTTCCGTATCATTGGTGCTACCTCTTGATATTGTGTAATTTCATCTGATATTTTCTTACCAATTTCCTCTCTTGTTTTCTGCTGATTATCCTCATAATGCTGTATTAATTCATCAATTGACAGTTCCTTAATGGTATTTTCTTGATTTTCTTTGTTCATACATTCTTTATTAATTTTTAAGCATGATTCTTTTAAATTACAGAATCCCATATCTTCTAATGACTTATTGGACATTCCTTCATCCAATACCCACTTATTTTCTTTACGGATATAATAATGCAATTCATATCCATTTGGCTCTAATATCGCGTAATTACCATCTTGGACGCTTTTATAACCGTCCATCATACTTTGAGCATCTATCTCCGCTATTTTTTTTTCAACACCTACATTTGTTATCAAATGTTCTACTAGCTCAGGATATTTAATATTGCTTGTCTCTGTTACTAATTCATCATAAATATCGTATCGTGTCATGTCATATTTTTCGTCGTAAACAACATTTTTATTGTTATCTTGCAAAAGATCGTCTAGATCATAATATTTTTTTGCCAATGTAATATCGGTATTTATTGGCTCGCATTCTTTATTATCTATATTCTTTTCTTCCAATTCTTTTTTAAGTTCAATCAACACATCTGGATTAAGATTACTCGATTCATTCGCTAATTCATTGTGGATTTCTTTAGAAATCAATGACATCATTAAACGACTATCATCTAGTTGATACATTTTTCTGAAAAATTGTAGGTCTGTTTCCTCTTTAATGTCGTACAATGTTTTTATGGAATCAGAAGCAACATAGCTGTCTAGAAAACTAATTTTCTTATAATTTTTAATGTATTTAATGTAATTATTATACTTAATGATATTTTCTAATTTTGTTTTTTTGTATGTATTAATTTCAGATTCAATAAATTCTTTAATCAACAAATAATCCTTAAAAACAATATCTTCATTGTAAATATTATACGGTTTTAAATATTCAACAATACGATCTATAGAAACGCCATATTCGATTTCACTTTTTAAAGATTTAAACAACTTATTTACAGGGAGGATTGCTGTATTAATAATATCATCCCATACAGCCTCCTTATTATCATTGTTATAAGATTCTGGTCTTTTATAATGATATACTACATTCTTTAAAATATCAACGGGTTGACTTAAATCATTAAGTATTATTTCAGTATTATCATTTAATATTTCATTGTAATGAATTTGACTATCATGATAATTAACCCGTGTCAATATAGAATTATTCACATCGTATATTTTTGAATATTGCATTACATCGTACGGCAATGTTATCAATCCCTTCACATACATGGTATCATTGTTTGTTATATTAACGCGTTCTGTTTCTATAGGTATACTTTTTGGACATCCAACTCTTTTGTAAAACGATGGTTTGATTTTGCTTATTCCAGAACTTAATTTATCTACAACAAATCGATGTTTTTCTCCAACAACTACCCACTCTGAATCTATCTTAAATACTTGTGCGTTAGAACTATAAAAGTCTCCTAAATTGTCTATAATTACATTATTATTAAAAGTCTCTAATTTTTTAATCACTTCATTAGTATCTTCAGGTTTATTATGTGTTTCAAATGGCATATTTTTATAAAAATAATCATATTTATTTTGTTCATCTGGTATAGAGTTCGACTTATACTCTTGTTGTAATTTATATATATCGTTAATAACATCATATGTATCTTTATTCGCATAATTACCCTGCTGATTCGTGTATATATGTTTATTTGTTTCTACAACTGGTAACGCCCAATAAATAGGAGTTCTCGCCGTTTTCAATATGTTTGATATAGGCTTATAATCGGCTGTTTTGTATTTTATATCTGATAAATACCCCATCTCGTCGAAGTTTGAAAACTCTTCTCTCAATTCTTTATATCGTTCTAACATAGAGTGTAAATGTCTGAGAAATTTTGAACTACGATTAGAAGAGGGTACACTTGCCAATAAGTCATCCATCAAATCTGATATCTGATCGTTAATATCGTATATTTTCTCTCCCTCTGTTACTTCGACATCTTCTTTAATTTCACCTAATTCCTCATCAATAAATTCGATATCGTCGATATTAATCAATTCCTCGTCTAAGTTTATATTTTCACTTTGCATAAATTTAATATCATCTTCATCTTCTTCTTCTATCATATCGTCATCGTTACTTGGAATTTTAATATTTTCATCTGATTGTTCGGTTGGCTCCCCAATTATTTCAATATTGTCTACATCATCATCCGTATCTTGGTTTACAGACGACTTTACAGTTGGAACAATAAAATCACGAATTGATTTAATAGGTAAATCTCTAGGAATACCTTTGTATTCAAAATCTATATAAAAATATTGTTTGTCTGGATAACTTTCTATTTCGATTCTATCTTCTTCTAAATTGCTAATCATACCATTTATAATAGCCGGTACTTCTCCTCCAAATTCAATAGTTACCCATCTTCCTACTTGTAAATTATTTTGTCTTGCAAATCCAAGTTCAGAAGGTTTATACAATATTTGTATTTTTTCAATGGATTCTTCGCTTAGAAACCCCTCAATTACATTGAATATTTTCTTCGATAGTGTGTTCTGCTCTATAAGTTCTATCATTGACTTATCAATGTAGTTAATAAAGTAAACATTTTCATGTATATTAGTATTATTTGGTGCTATAATTTTAATAACTTGTCCTAAAGACAATAATAATGATTTTGACATATTTTTTTCCATCGTCTTATAAAATAATTAGAAATTATATTCAATAATTTATAATAAGAAATGTTTTTAAAATTGATTTAAACAAATCATTATAATATAATTAATAATTAGCTAATATGTACAATTTAAGTGAATATTTTGATTTTAATCGCATTGCGGAGAAAGAGTACTGTGACTCGAAAGATATAACCGTAAAACAAATAAACGGGTATTATCTTATGAAGTATAAAAAAAATAAATTAAACAGCGATAACATTGAAACATTGGGTCTATTTAGATCAGTGATTGTAAACGAATCTCAAGTTTTATCGTATGCGCCGCCAAAGGCAATAACTCAAGATTATTTCGACGAATGGATGACACATGAAAATGATAAATATATTGCTCAACCTTATATCGAAGGAACTATGATAAATCTATTTTGGTCTCCTAATATCGACGATTGGGAAATTACAACCAGAAGTAATATTGGCGCGAATTGTCATTACAACATGGACGATAAGTTAACATTTCGCACAATGTTTCTAGAGTCAATGGTTTATTCAGATGTATCGTTTGATAGTTTTAATAAAGAGTTTGTATATAGTTTTGTCATGCAACATCCTAAAAACAAGCGCGTGGTACCTGTAAACAATCCGTGTATATACCTAGTAAATATTTACCGTCTTGTAGATAATTATTGTGTGGTTCCAGTAACAACCGATGGTGGGGAAGAAGGTGACTGGTACAATTTTCGCAATGTCCAAATACCATCGTATTTGCCCAATATGACTTCATATAAAGGATTTATGCAGTATATGAATGATTTGGTTGACGCGGAATATTCTTATGTTTATCCAGGATATGTTATTAAGACGCGCGATTCAGTAAGAAGATTAAAGGTTATAAACCCATCGTATCAATATGTAAAAAATATAAAAGGAAATACTACAAAAATACAATATCGTTACTATATTTTAAGACATGAGAACAAGGTTAGTGAATATCTTAATTATTTTCCAGAACATAAGAAAAAATTCAGCCAACTAAGAAAGGACTTACACGATTATACATCTCAACTTTATGCGATGTATGTATCTTGTTATATTTTAAAAGAAAAAGAATTGAAATATTTCCCTAAACGATTCCGAACGAATATGTTTCACTTGCACGCTCAATATATCGAGAATAAAGAAAAGATTACATTTAAAAAAGTGATAGAATATGTAAATACAATGGATGCCCCGCTTCTAATGTATTGTATGAACCTTGATTATAGTAAAAATGAAACTACTAAACAAGTATATAATTCGAGATCCGTATAATAATAAATAATAAATGATAAATAATAATATTTAATAAAAGTAATTAAATATTATTTATAATGTATTTTTTATATGAGAATTGATTATACCCCGCAATTAGATTTTAAAGATGTACTGATTCGTCCAAAAAGAACTACTATTACTAGTAGGTCACTTGTTTCATTGGAAAGAACTTTTACATTTCCAAATACATCCGCAATGTGGACAGGTGTTCCTATTATTTCAGCAAATATGGATACAACCGGAACATTTGAAGTATATGACATTCTATCTGAGTTTAGAATGATTACTTGTTTTCACAAACATTATACTTTGGAAGACTTTAAAGCCCGATTGAATACGAAGCCGGCTTTAAATCCTGAATTTTTTATGGTATCGGTTGGAATTAACGAAGATTATCTTAATTATTTTGCCGAAATAGTAAAAGCAACAAACGCAAAATGGATTTGCATCGATGTGGCAAATGGATACATGAATAAAGTAGTCGAATTCACTAGAAAGGTTCGCACTATGTTTCCAAATAAAATTATTGTAGCTGGTAATGTAGCTTCTCAAGAAATGGTAGAGGAGTTAATTCTAAATGGTAAGGCCGATGTTGTTAAGGTAGGTATTGGACCAGGGAGCGCGTGTTTAACAAGGCGAAAAACTGGCGTCGGGGTACCACAACTTTCATCAATCATCGAATGCGCCGACGGTGCGCATGGTGTAAATGGATGTATTATTGGAGATGGTGGAATTACATGTCCTGGTGATTTAGCAAAGGCATTTGGAGGAGGGGCTGATTTTGTAATGGTAGGTGGACAATTTTCCGGTCACGATGAAAATCCCGGTGAAACTGAAATTATAGATGGAAAAAAATACAAACTATTCTATGGCATGAGTTCAGAACACGCAATGAAGAAACATTATGGAAAAATGGCGTCATACAGATCATCAGAAGGTCGGTTGATAAAAGTTCCATATAAAGGATCCCTTGTAAACACTGTTAAAGACTATCTAGGTGGATTGCGTTCTACATGCGCGTATATTAATGCTCATACTATTAAAAATATTCCAAAATGTACTACATTTTTAGTTGTGGGTCAACAGTTAAATACACATTTCCAAAGTTAAAAAATAATTATAAAAATTATATTTATTTTTTATACATGTTAACATTATTGAAAGTTATTTTTGATTTCCTTAAATACATTAGTGGCAATAATACAAGAGTTGTGTAATATTTCAACTACATTCGCAACATTAGCAACATCACTATTTTCTTTAGAAAATGCGATCCTAATATTTGAGTCATCGTCGTGTGGATGCTTTTTTGAAAATCCTACAAAAGACAACAACCCCTTTCTATAATAAGAATAGTGCATAATATATTCTAATACCTTGCCGATGGTATAATCTTCATTATACAATATAATATCAAACGAATCCTTTAGAGCAACTGGCATTTCTTTAATCGCAAATAATTTACTATTTTCACTTGAATTTTTAATTTGATTCAACTTCAATAGCAATACATCGCACCCCTTTATAATAATATCTTTATTTGTGTAAATACCCAATGTTTCTATACAGAAGTCGTAAGAACCTTCTTTATTATAACGCAATCCTTCATGATTAAACCAATTCTCCTTTTCGTAACTAATTTTCTCCTGAATTGTATTATCATCGACCTCTTCTGCGTCGGTCATTAATCTTTTTTCTATTTTTTCCCATTCAGCATTTTGTTTTACATTATCAACAGTATATTTATACGCGCAACATGATACAACATTATACATCCCATTAGCCTTGGAATTACTTATGTTTAGGTCACATGTTAGCTTCAATCTCTCGCCTTTAATCTCTTTTGAAATTTCAGGCTTCAATCGTGCGAAGAGAATATATGATTTAGTCTGTTTGTTTGGAGGAAATAACTCTCTTACTTTATTTTCAGATAGTTCCTTATTCGTTTTTTTATCTATTAGTTTAAAATCCTTAGTTGTAACGTATTCAATGCTATTGGATGTATTAACTCTGTCTAATACCATTTTTAAATCCTTAACACTGTCGTCTAACTCATTAACAAATACCGGAATACATCCAAGTCGCTGCTTGATAATTTCATTATTAAACATCGAAGTGTTGATTTCGATATCAATCGCATCATCTTGTGTATCTAAAATAGCAATATCTATATCAGACATAATAGTTCTTCTTAAAGCGTTGACAATGCTTGTATTTGTATTACTAATTGTAAATTTTAGAATATCATGTTCTTCTAAAACAGCATCGATTTTAGGAAGTGGAATCGAACTTTTGTATTGAAGGGGTTGATTGTTTGAAGGTGATTTAGAAGATTCCATTATTATATAAAATATATATAATTTATTATATTTATATCAATTTTATTGTGGATTAATATGAAGCAATAAGTATTGAATATTTTCGTTATATTTAGCTTTAAAAAACCATTTGTTAGTATAAATGAGTTCTGTATTATATTATAGCAAATATTGTAAAAATTGCGATTCTATCATTTCTAGATTATCTAAAACAGGGATTCAAAAAGATATCCATTTTGTTTGTATTGATAAAAGAATTAAGGAAGGTAACAAAATATATTTAATGTTAGAGGGGGGTAAAAAGGTTCTGTTACCTGAAACGGTTAGAAAGGTTCCTGCTGTATTGTTATTGTATCAGGGGTATCGTATTCTTTATGGAAATGATATAATGAATTATTATCAACCAAAGATAAATGCTGAGACAGGGGTTGCTACTGGTAATAATGAAGAGCCATCCGCTTATTCTTATACTGAAATGGGTACAAGTATGTCAGATGATTACTCGTATTTAGACCAAACCAGTGATGAAATGGCGGCTAAAGGCGAAGGTGGAGTAAGACAAATGCATAGTTTTATGCGATTAAATGGTTCGCAAAATATCGAAACACCTCCTGAAGATTATATTCCAGATAAGATTAGAGAAAATGATTTAGAAAAATTGCAAAAACAGCGAATGTTAGAAACTAGTAATTAAATTTAATAATATAATTACTTAAATATGTTTAAATAATACAATTATATGGACAAAATATCATTATCGAAAGCATTTTCAACACATTTTATAGAATTTTTAAATGAAATGACTACTTTGTTTCCGAAAAATGTCGAAATAAGAACATTCAAAACGGCGGTTGGTCAAATAAAAAGAGTAAATCCAAGTAGATTGATAAAAACATGGTATAGTGTTGTTACATTACGCTTCAAAGATCAAATTTATTCTGAAAATTTCAGTTTTTTTGAATCAAACGATTATTCATCAGAACTTAAAAATACAAATTATGATAATGATGGAATTCATAAATTCATAAAAGAGATGCAGAAAACTTCCAATACCATGTCTATTGACAATAAAAAAAAGACAATGAAATATTTAAAGAATTTGACTAAAATGAGTGAAATGTATATTAATATGTAAATTGTATTATTGTGTTAAAATGTGATTATTTTAAAACAATAACAATAACCATAACTTTGATTTAAATATATTCATTATAAATCCTATATATGGCGGATATATCTAATAACGATAAAGAAGCGATTCCAAGTGAATTTAAAAATTTAATGAACGATTTTATGGGAGATATTTTAACTAGTTTTCCTGAGTATGCTACTACTATAGAACCGTATTCAGAATTAAACAATGATACAACTATCAAATATTTATTTGAACATTGTAAAAAAGTCTATCCTATACGATTTTTTGATATATTGTACAATAACGAGGAAATGTTTTTAGATGACGAAATGAACACAGAATTTTTACCTAATATAAATTTTTCTAAAATCTGGAAAGAGAAATTAAGTGATAAAACTAGAAATATTATTTGGAAATACTTACAGCTTATTTTGTTTTGTGTAATTCAAAATGTAAAAGACGCGTCACATTTTGGTAACAGTGAAAAACTATTCGAAGCAATCGACGAAGATGAATTCAAAAAAAAGATAGAAGAGTCCATGGAAGATATCGGCAAGTTTTTTGAGGAAAACGATACTATGTTTAAGGAAACTAAAGGTGACATAAGCGACAACGCGAATAATATACCGATGCCTGATAGCGATAAACTCCATGAACATATTAATGGATTATTAAAAGGAAAGTTGGGTAGACTAGCCTCTGAAATTGCCGAAGAAACAGCGTCGGAAATGCAAGTAGATTTATGTGGAAATGACGATGTAAACGATGTCTTTAGCAAACTTTTTAAAAATCCATCAAAACTTATGAAAATGGTAAAATCAATTGGAACAAAAATCGATCATAAAATTAAATCTGGAGAAATAGACGAATCGGAACTTATGAAAGAAGCAGGGGATTTAATGCAACAAATGAAAAATATGCCTGGAATGAAAAATATGGATAAAATTTTCAAATCTATGAATATGAATATGGGAGGAGGGAAAATGAATTTTGGCGCAATGCAGCAAAAACTTAACGCAAATATGAAAAAATACAATCAAAAAGACAGGATGTTGAAAAAACTCCAACAGCGAAAAAAACACAAACAAAATAATGTGAATATGCCGATTAATTCTAAAACGCACCAAGAAATTCAGGCGGAAATAGAAACAATTTATAAAACATTTACAACTGATGGAGACAAAATGAAGAAAAGTATGAAACCATCTAACAAGAAAAAAAAGAAGAGAAAAAAAAAGAAAACAACTAAGAAATAATGTATGTTGTAACCATTATATAACAATACGATAATTTAAAAAATAAAAAATAACTATTTACTATATACTTATGGATATTGATAAATTTTGGTTGGACGACCCTTTAGTTATTTTTAAAAAAGAAAGAATATCTGAATTGTGGCCCGATAAACAATTTAGTGCTTCTAGAAAACTCAACGCAATCACGCGTGTCATTATTCTTTTAACAATTTTAGGGTATATGACTTCGAAATCAATTAAAATACTAATTACTGGTGCGATTACATTGGTATTTATGGTATTTATTTATTACATACAGGTTAAAAAGGAAGAAAATACTCAAGAATTAAAAAACATTATGAAAGAAGGGTTTGATAGTACTGTACCGAAATTTGATAAAATAATGAAACAAAATTTTACTACTCCTACTAAAAAAAACCCTTTGATGAATGTATTATTGACTGATATTAACGATAATCCACGGCGTAAGGAAGCCGCGCCTAGTTACAATATTAATATTAGAAATGAAATAAATGAGAATGGTAAATCGAATTTAAAAAATGATAAATTGTATAACAATTTAGGAGATAATTTAAATCACCAATATATGATGCGAAATTTCCATACTATGCCAAATACGAGTGTTCCAAATAACCAAAAAGACTTTGCTATGTTTTGTTACGGCTCAATGAAATCATGTAAGGAAGGAGACGAAGCTGCTTGTTCCAAAAATATGAGACGGTTGGGAAATAACATCTTTTAATATGTTGTTAATTGTAATATTTTATGAATGAAACAAATAAAATATTATATGTATGTTATTTATATAAGCATGGCAAGCGCTAGTACACATAATTACACATTTTATAATTTAACTGGTATAAACGATGATGTTGTTGGATTATCGGAGGTCGATGTTCAAAATCAACAATTCGGGTCCTACACTACTCAAAACTTTTTTGAGAAACACTGTGGTATGAAACAACCAATAAGTTTTGCTACTGAGCAGCCAAATGTATTCTACAATGGCGGTGCCGGGGTAGTGGGTGTCAATGGATGCAATGTTGAAAATGATTCCGACCTTAGAATTGGAAGTATTCAAACAAATCCCAAGTGCCGCATTAGTCTTCAAGAAAGGCCCTTTAAAACTGTCCCTTTTTTAGGAAGAGGCAAATCTAATGCTCTTAAAGAAAGTAAACTACAACAAGGAACCTATTTTGCCGATAAAAAAAGTTGCCGTCAAATTACTGAAAAATCATTTAGAAACACTGATGTAGATTTGGTACCTACCTTAAAGGCTACAATTCAAAATCCCAACAATTTAGTAGAAGGCGTTGCTAATAAAGGATGGATACGAGGAGGACTTCCTTCTAGAGACATGTCTCGCGATAACGATTATTTTAAACACCGCAACTAAATTATTTCATAATCTAAATTCTTATTCATAATATAAAGATTTATTACTATTATACCTTATAATGTATAATACTAATTTAACGATTAATTATATAACTATAGATGGCGACGATGGAGATACTAATTATAGAAAACAATTGTTGGAATTTTTACATTTAGATATGTATGATGATAATGTTACAATAAAAATAGACAAATTATATGACTTGTATAAAAATGAAGTAGAAATAACACGTATCATGCCCCATATAAAAGAATTTATAGAACAACGAATGCCGTTTGAGATGGAAGGTAAAACAAGATTTCTATTTCTATTTTCATTTGATTTTTTTCATGCTATGTATCCAATTATTTGTTGTTTTATAAAAAAAAAATCACCAATTAAACAGCAAATAGATACATTAATTGATATAATAATATCTAAATTTAAAATAAAAAGCTAACAAAAAAAATAATATATTATATTAAATGACATCTACTCGATTAAAAAATTTACCAGGCGAATATTTAAGAGAACGAAGGATAAATCAAGATATTAATAATTACGAAATGGACATCAATAAGAAGATGCCAAACAATACAGTTCTACCCGATTTAGGTATAAATCCAGGAAATATGTCGAATGGGTTTTATCATAATACTCTTTCTAAAAATACATGTGATATTGAAAGTAATTTATTCGGAATTAATAGCTCGAACCTGGTTGAAAAAAAACCAACTTTTCAACCAGAATTAAATACTTTACAATTTAAACCATTTTTTAAGTTACCAGAACGATTTGTTCCAGAGCCTATTGTAATTAATAGCAATCAAAGACCGAAAGGACCATTTACGAATTAGTGATAATTTTTAAATAACTAACTCAATATATATATATAATGAGTTATTTAAGCGATTATGAACAGCTTAGGTTGTTAACTCAAGGAACTGGATTTGATGAAACTTCTGAATATTTAGTTAACCATTTCATATATTCAAACGATTCATCGAGACAACAATCCGAATTATCACGAAGTAAAATAGCAGGAATATTAGCTGCTGTTGTAAACGATGCGTCATATGGTACATTTTTAGTTAAATTAGACTTTAACAATAATCTAACTCTTGCCAACGAAGGGCGTCGTGAAGATACAGTTATTTTAGATTTAAGCGATAACGGTGCGATGAAATTACCTGTTGGAACATTGAGTCAACGTCCTTCTGGTGCCAAAGAAGGATATTTTAGAGTGAATATAACAGATGGAAAATTGGAACTTTATATAAACGGCAATTGGGAATATGTTTTAGATCAATCTCAAAATATAGCATATGTTGAAAGTGAAATATTGGACCTGAGTAATATTTTACACAATAAGATAAATGTTGATATTAGCAATGTTATTGGGGGGGCAGGGACCGCTTTAGATACATTACGAGAACTGGAGGTATTTGTAACAGATTTGAGCGCATCTACAATAACAGGACTTATTTCAAAAGTGGTTGATTTATCTGCAAGAGAAATCCAACATCATGGTCAATTATCTGCTGGAATAATTACATTGAGCAATGAATCCGTAAGAGATATAAGAGAACTATCGTCTATTACATTTCACACATTAAGCACGGAAATCTCCGACCTTTCCAGCGACACATCTATTGAAATTTCAGCAGTTCAATCGTTAACCTCATATGAAATAAGCGATCTATCATCTTATACATCAATACAACTAGCAGATCTATCGTCCATTGCGTTTCATACATTAAGCACTGAAATCTCCGACCTTTCCAGCGACACTTCTATGGAAATTTCAGCGGTACAATCGTTAACCTCATATGAAATTTTAGACCTTTCTAATTACACCTCAAGTGAATTATCACGCGAAATATCAGATTTAAGCAGCGAATCTATGAGTGATATAGCAGATCTATCGTCTATTGCATTTCATACATTAAGCACGGAAATCTCCGACCTTTCCAGCGACACTTCTATGGAAATTTCAGCAGTTCAATCATTAACATCGTATGAAATTTTAGACCTTTCTAATTACACCTCGAGCGAATTATCACGAGAAATATCAGATTTAAGCAGCGAATCTATGAGTGATATAGCAGATCTATCGTCGGTTGCGTTTCATACATTAAGCACGGAAATATCCGACCTTTCCAGCGACACTTCTATGGAAATTTCAGCAGTTCAATCATTAACATCGTATGAAATTTTAGACCTTTCTAATTACACCTCGAGCGAATTATCACGCGAAATATCAGATTTAAGCAGCGAATCTATGAGTGATATAGCAGATCTATCGTCCATCGCATTTCATACATTAAGCACGGAAATATCCGACCTTTCCAGCGACACTTCTATTGAAATTTCAGCGGTACAATCGTTAACCTCATATGAAATTTTAGACCTTTCTAATTACACCTCGAGCGAATTATCACGAGAAATATCAGATTTAAGCAG
>Ga0257110_1000037_pt1 | contig 76328 bp, 98 predicted proteins | sample LP_taG_7_FD_190184 | JGI IMG/M metagenome (GOLD analysis project Ga0257110, IMG submission 190184) | Marine microbial communities from Northeast Subartic Pacific Ocean, Canada - LP_J_2015_P26_10m | ecosystem: Environmental > Aquatic > Marine > Oceanic | place: Canada: Northeast Subartic Pacific...
ACTCTTATGGTTAGATTACCATCCACCGATTTGTGTAGAAAGATTACAGACTATCTTTATTAAGTTACTAAATATCAAATATAATTATTATTTTTGCTTATATACATAAAACATGTCTCATATCATACTCAAGTGGAACCTCGTCTCTGGTACACACTTTATCGCATCTTAAATCAAGTAGACTATTTCCTGCCATTAAGTAATATTTATTTAGGATATCTTTCGCTTCTAAGCAATCATTTGTAACTTTATTACTAAAATCAAATACCTTAAATGTATTGTAAATTATATCATTGTCGTATAAGATATGTGAAACCATTCGATGAACTAATATATGTTGAGTATGCCCGTATTCACCATCTTTATTATGCGTTATTATCCTTTTCCATTTTTGTTTCATTAAATATTTTTTCAAATAATTGTATACAGTAATATCAAACCTTGTGTTTATAACTTTTTCCTCATATATATCACAATGTTGAATCACGATTAAATTAAAATTATAATCCTTGCTCATTTGAATTACCCCTGGTATATCTTTCCGTGTAACTCCAATTCTACCATCTATTGAATTAGTACAAATAATTAATAACCATTTTTCTCCATTATGTAGTTCGTTCATTCCAAATATTGTTTCATCATCGGCATGAGCAACTATCATAATGTTTTCTACATTTTCTAGATTGGTCTGGATTATTAATTCATTTTTATACAATTTATCCTTATAATAGTTTATTTGACGTTCATATCGATCTATTACACCTTTTTTATTTTTAAATTTTTGTTTATGAATTTGTAACAATTGTTTAGATCTATCAACTAAAATTTTACTTGAAATCATAATATATAGAATATCATATATTATCATTGTTCAAAAATTGTATTAATCTTTATATTACTTATTACAGTTTCTTGTTTTTTTAACACTTTTCTCTTTTTTTTTAACTTACTGTGTGTTATTATTGTTTTTCCTTCTGTTTCCAATTTTTCAATCTTTTTCTCCACTTTATAATTATCTGAAAAATATTGCAATATTATCTCATTATTTTCATCTTTATGCTTTACATAAAACTTTGTTTGTTTTTCATTCTTTATTTTTTTTACTTTCTTACAGTTTTCTTCCAACTCTTCATATTTTATCTTAATTTCTTGTGTTTTTGTCGTCTTTTTCTCTTTTTTCTCCTTTTTTTCATCATTTTTGATGAGTTTGATGTCTTCTTGATTTAATTTATAATATATTTCCCTTAATTCTTCTGATTTATCATATGCTCTTTTCGATCTTGTCTTATGAAAGTTTCCTTCGTCTATATAATAATTAAATTGCGTTACTAAAAGATTGTTTCTTTCTTCTTTATTCAAGTCATTATTGTTTATTTGGTTTTCTCCAATAATATATTCCAAATTACAAAATAATTGTCCTATGTTTTCCAAACAAAAATGGGAGAGAAAGATTAATATTCGATTCTGTACCACCTCACGTTCATATGACCTCTTTTTTTGTATTTTCGAAGTGGATACTATAATCCCTCCTATTGCGTTATTTGTTTTGTCCAATACATCACGATAAAATTTGTCTACATCCTTCGTTGGCACTGGATTTTTGTGTAAATTGTTCTTTGATTCCACTAAAATTGTCTGTCCAGTATCTTTGTGTTGAAATATAATATCACACATTCCACCATACTTGCTTCCTACATGACTAATCTTCCACTTATTACCTTCCTCCTTATCGTTATATTCTTCTAAAGCATTAAAAAACACCTCTTCGAATATCTTCCCCTTGTTTTTGTTCTCGTATTTATTAAAATATTCTTGGTTTTTCTGTTTTAATTGTTCCAATTCTTCTTTATAACACTGAATTTTATTGTTTACCTCCTTCTCTAAGTCAGTTTCGTATCGTTTTTTTAAATATTCATTGGTGTTTTTCTCTGTATGTAACCAATCTTGTATTCGATTTACCTCAATTTTTCTGTTTTCTCTCTCTATTTCCAATTCTTTTTTGATATAATTGTATTTTGTCTCTTCTTTTTTCAAAATGTCATCACGAATACTCATGATTTGTTCATCTTTCTTCTGAATTTTCTTATTGTATTCATCCAACATTTTCATTTTCATATCCATTTCTTTGTTTAAATACTGTTCCCTTACATCCATACTTTTTCGCTCCATTTCATATACTTTTTTTAGTATTTCTTCATTTTTACCCTCCAATTCAACAACTTTCTCTCCCAATTCGGTATTTTTTTCCTTTTCAAGCATTAATATCTTGCTTTCTTGAACATTTGTCTTCAATTCTTCCACTGTTTTTTGCCTTTTTCCGTATTTTTTTTGATAATCATACATCATTATACCACCTTTTATGATATAATCATGTTCTTCTTCTGGATATTTTATTAATTGTTCCATACATATAAAGAAATAATATTGTTTTTATGTAATTATTAAATATAAATTGATACAAATTTTAAGAATAATACAATATGACACAAATAAACTATACACTATACACTATGAATAACATTTTCCTTATATTATTAGTACTCTGGTACAAAGGATATCGCATTGAAGATTTTGATTTCTTGAATAATAATACTTTTGCACGGATTATGATTATTTACATTATCATAAAGGGTTACATGTTGCTATAAATTGATTTTACTATAAAATTAATAATGTTTTTATTAATTATCTTTATCATGTCTACATCAACCAAAAATCCTACAACTGTTGTCGGCACTGTTCTTGTAGACCGTTCAGGGTCTATGAACTCTATACTACCTACTCTCTTAAAATCATTACACTCCTTTCTCGATGAAATGAAGCAAACATCATCATATTCCGTAAAAACTTATTTTCGACTATCTACATTCTCTGTGACAAGATATACGGTGTTTCCAGTAGGGGGAAGAAATGAATTTGGTGATATCAAAACATTGAATAATGATGATATTCAGTTTAATACCTATGGATGTACTAGACTTATCGATAGTGCCATTGAAGAAGTTGACTTGTTAAACACGAAATTAGATGAGTTACATGGACAAGATACGATGTCTTGGTTTGTTCTACTTACTGATGGAGAAGATAACTTGTCTCAAACACCATCATTAGATCTTAGAGATAAAATAAAAGCATTAAAAGAAAGAGGGGTTTGTTGTATGTTTATGGGCGCAAATATCGACGCCATACAAACAGGTTCGCAATTTGGATTTGAAGAAGGACATTCCCTTCAAATCGAATTAGATGATAATCAAGAACAAGATATCGATATGGCACCATTGTCACAAGGATTTCGTGCCGTAAGTGACAACATTACAAGCACAATGTTTGACGATACACATGATTCGTCCTTTTCAACCATGCAACGAATCTCATCGGCTCCTACTATGTTTAATAGCGCTATTAATCCACACGATGGTTTTGAAACATCACTCCCCACTTTACAACGTTCACCCAATCTTCCCGAATTTCCATCAAGTCCTATTCCACATTTAATTATGTCATCGGAAAGTGATGTTGAGATTGAAAATGATGAATTTGCTAAAATGGTTGAATCATTACAATTATAAACTTTGTATAAAAAATACATTTATAACATACCTTTTTTATCAACTTAGACTGAGTATGTTGTAATTTCTTCATCTGATCCTATTTCTCCTCCAAAACGATTTCTATATATAGGAGGAGGTGATTGCGCTTCTAAACGAGCAGTAGGAGTAGTATATGAATCTTCATTAGTTCCTTCCAATGGTATAAAATCCATATTTAATAACTCCAGATTCAAGGTATCATGCTCTTTTTCCCATTTTATTTGAGCCAATATCTCCCTACAATTATCGTAATACTTACTATATGTATCCAATTGTATCAATACATTACATTTCTGTATTTTTGCTTGATCTTTTTTCACATTTAAGTGTTTTTTTCTTTTTTTCATGTACAGTTTCATCTGTTTTCGAGGTTCTTTTCTAAATTTCTGAAGTTGAAATACATTTTCTTCCAATTCTCTCTCCTCAAATCTTAAGTAATCAATATTATCATACAATCCAGTTTCTTCCTGTGTTAGTTCAAATATATTGGCTCTTAAACTAGACACCTCTTTGTTTAAACTACCATTCGTGACTACTCCAGAACGACACATTGGACATGTATTATTATTATTTGCCCACTTCCAAAAGCATCCTTTACAGAATACATGATCGCACCGTGTATTTACTATATTTTCCAATGTTAAATTATCGTAGCATATTGAACATTCCATTGCTTTATCTTTATGATTTAATGTATGATTATACATTAAAAAGTCAGTATATAATTTTTATCAATTTTAATTAAAATATTGCGGATATTTATTTTTTAAGGAAATAATTAATTCTAAAGGTATCTCGTCAAAATCAATTATTTTTTTATTGTTTTTATACTTTGATATATAGTCGTTGTTACTGTGTAATTTATTTTCGAATAATTCTTTGTTATTCCAATATTTAATGGCTGTTTTTTTTCCACATTTGGGAAACACTCCACTTATATTGTCAGACTTATCTCCTGTTACTATCTTTATAAATAAATCTTGTTTCGGGTCTCCTGTTGAGTTTTTATTTGTTGCCAAAGGTTTCAATCTTAGGTTTATCAAATCGATTTGAGGATGTGCAAGCTGTAAGTAATCCATGTCTCCTGTTATAATCGTTACTTTGTTTTCTGTATTTTGATTTATCAAATGTTTTGATAATAAAGCAAGACAATCGTCAGCCTCAAGATGATTTAAATACAATATATCATTATCTTCAATACCAGCTTCACGAAATAATGTATCATACGCCATCTCAAAGAACGGGCCTCCCATAAAACTATCATCATATACTCTGGTTTCCTTATATGTTGCGCTATATTCATTTCTCCATATGTCTTTTCTTGAACAATCTTTCCCTACAAGTATTTTACAATTATCTAATTTCAACTTTTTGGGAAGTTCTTTTAATTTGGAAATAAACATTTTTTTAAACTTTTCTACAAATAAGTCATTCTCAAGAGGGTTGTCCAAGTTAATCTCTTTATGAGCATTACGAAACCAGGCGTGAATAGCATAGTACCTGTAAAAGCAATAATAACTACCGTCGATTAATATATAATTCATCCTATTATTTAATTACAATTGTAATTAAATAATTATATTTTTCAATTTTACAAATAAAAAGGGGAGAGATGTACACAACCACCTTCTTAATTATTGGAAATCAATGTTATAAATACACTACACTCCTATTATCTATTTCTACCATTGGATCTTCCTGATGTATTTCCTTGTATATTTGGTGAGCGCGTTCGTCTCTATTTAGTTTCTGGCGTACTCGTTTTAATGTAATTTCCATACTAACCTTTAATTTACTTAAGACATTTCCCATATATATTATCATTACGATTATTATTATATATATATATTCCTTATTTATACTTCTAATTGAATTAGTTGATTATTTTATTATTAGTTAACGAATCATCCATAGCATCTGTTATTAATATGGTATTCGCAATGTCATTTATAGCATTTTTATTATGCTTATCCTTGTTTGCTAATATATCTCCTGATATTTTACATTTTATCTGTTCTTTCTCTGTATCATGCGGTAACGGATTCGCTTTATCGTATTCATTAAAAAAATCAATATAAGCTTTGTTTTGTAATTGAGTTACTTTGTCATACAGCGATCCACTTGAATCCATACCATTGTCCTTTATCCAACCAATCGTTTCGTCCTTTACCATGAAATTTTTTCTTTTATTATCCGTACAATGTATCGGTCGTTCTGTAAATGGAAGGTCTTGTAAGTTTTTAATTAATTTTTTAGATAAATAATCTTCTATTAATGAGTTATTACTAATAATATCATTCAATTCAAAACTAACACTTTTCAAAAATTCTTGTACACTTTTAGCGTTATTACAATAATTATCTAAAAACACCGTTATCGATATATTGTTATAATTATTAATCGTTGTTCCACTTTTTTTGGCCTCCTCTTTTATTACAATTTGATTTTCAATTATTGTATTTATCTGATTTTGTAATTCTTGTATATTAAAATTTTCTGTTTCAGGTTCATTTTTCGATACTTTTTTATCTTTATTCGATGCCCCTTCTGATTTTAAGGTCTTTAACTCGTCTAATAGTTCATTAAAGTCCTCAATCGATGGTAAGGGACCGTCTGAATTGCTCGTTTTTTGCTCGTTTTGCTCGTTTTTTTTATGTTTAACACTGTGCATATGTCGCAACCAATTTGATTTACGACATGTAGAATAGTCACAAATTTTACAATAGTATGTGTTTTTTAATGAGACCATAGATTTGCTCGTTAGAGTAGTTTTACACTTTTTCTCTAAATGTTTCTTGGTGCGAAGGTGCTTATTGTAATTCGAATTATTAGACGATGTATAGTCACAAAATGAACAATAGTATGTCTTACTAGAAGAGAGTAGTTTTAGAGTAGTTTTAGAGTAGTTTTGCGATTTTTTACTCTTCATTTATATAAAATTAGAAAAAATCTCTAAGTTTTTTTTACGAAATCTATTCTAAGGGTGCCTTTTTTTCAGAATATTGGATATTTTATGTAAAAATATCATAAAAAAAAATAAATTAAAGGTGTATACATTTGAGACTGGTTATGGTGTTGTTTTAATTAGCATAATTTTAAGAGAGAGCATAAGAAAAAACACATACGTGAAAAAAAGGCACCCTTAGAACGATTTTTTTACCAAACTTTTTTTCGATTATGCAAAATGGACAATTTTAGTAATGTCCAAAATGAAATCTCAAAAAACTTTTAGTAAAAAAATCGTTCTAAGGGTGCCTTTTTTTCGTTATTTTATATATTGCAAATTTATCACCGAGACCATATATATTAATCTTCTGTACAAAATAGACCATATATGGTTTATATTGTGTACAAATAGAAATCAGTTTAATATACTAATTTCGAAGAAAAATCTCCAAAAAAAGGCACCATTAGGAAAGTTTCGATCTGTTCTAAGGGTGCCTTTTTTTCAGAGACTTTTACAAGATAAATATAGTATATTTGATATTATATTTATCGACGCTTCTTTTTTGTTTTATTATTACCTTTCTTCTTTCTCTTCTTACCTTTTTTGGTCTTGTTTTTCTTACTTTTCTTTCCCTTTCCCTTTCTGGTCTTCTTCTTCTTCTTTCTACCTCCTCTTTGACCAAGTGTAGGTGGGAAATACTGTATTCTTCTTCCTTCATCACCAAAATCTATATCTTCTTGAAAACATAGTAAAATACCTTGTTCACCATTATTATTAAAAACATCTATTATCCAATACCCCCCCTCCATATCAGAACCCTTTATTGTTTGTAAAGTACTGTTCATATTTATATCTACAGCTTTCTCAAATGCTTTAAGTTGTTTTTCATTGTTTTCAATGACATATGCAATATCTACTAGTCCACCCTTCATTACCTTCCTTTTCTTGGTTCTTCGCCCTTTCTTTCTACCCCCCTTTTTGTCTTTAATTTCAGATGGCTTTGTCCCATCCATTATTGCATAAGTCAATGGTAGCGATATCATTTTAATTGCTTCTGCAATAGCAGTCGCTTTAGCAGTTGTTATCGCACTAGGTATATCAGTTGGAACTAACAATGCCATACTATCGACACTAGCACCCGTAACTGCTTTAACACCAGCAATTGATATACCATATATTACCTTTTTTGCCAATCCTAAATTGGTAACAACCATTGCTCTGGTGCTAACGATTTGTTGAATGTTCCGAATCACATTGTTGAATTTAATTGTTAATACACTAATATGCTGTTGTTTGATTGTCAATCGTCTCATGGATTGCGTTCCCATAAATTCAACCTTATTCATAACATCTACTGCTGTTGCGGCTGGGTTTCCCAACAATCCAAATCCAGTTGATATTTTGTCCCAAATCGTAGGGTATACTATTTTAGTATCCTGTAATATATCCCTTACCGACAACATAGCATCAGCTTCTATTGCTGTTATAACATTACTAACTTGACAATCCAATGATTCACTAACTTTATTTAAATCGATGGGTGACTTTGTAGACTCCGTAGGTTTAAAGACATTCAGTGCGTTTGCAATTTTATTTTTGTTTTCTATTAATTCCATTTTATTACTTGGCAACAAATTATTCGTAACTATTTTTTCCGATTCAAACTTAGTACTAACAGGATTGTAATAATCACATGTTCCTATTTTACCCATTATGTTTTTCAATACAAAGGAAGTGTGGGGGGCACTCGTTTCCAAATCATTACTAATAGCATCGAATTGTTTGTCCATCATTTTAACCGCAAGAGTTATTTGGTGGGTTTGACCATAATCCAATACTCCATACATAGCAGCTAATACAACAGCAATAATATACACCTTCAAACTAACCCCTCCTCCCCTTTGTCCATCTGTTATATCAATAAGTCCAATATTATCCAACGAACTAAGGGTTAGATTGATTACACTATTTAAATGTCTTTCATATGATTTTACATATGATTTTACATCGAGTGTTTCACTATTATTTAAATGTCTTTCATATGATTCTACATCGAGTGTTTCACTATTATTTAAATGTCTTTCATATGATTCTACATCGAGTGCTTCACTATTATTTAAATACTCATTTATTGTCCAATGTTTCAATATATCATCGTTTAAAACCAATCGTGCTAACATTTTCTGTTTTAAATTACTTAGATCGACACTTTCATTCATTTCATCACTTACAATTGATGCCATTATATATTAAATGTACATTTTATTTAATATATAATTTTCATTTATTTCTATCACATTACCAGATTACCTTGTATCCAGCTTCTTATTTTTTCATTGATAGGTACCATAAAATACTGTAATGCTACCAAATACGCATCCACCACTTGTTGGGAGTTTTTATTTTCTTCCATCAATAACATCATATTGTATATCACTCGTATCATTTTATCATCGTATATATCTATAATATTTTTAAACACTTTGTCCATATTGACAGCATCTTCTGATTTATCTTTAAACAATTCAGAGTTGTCTAAATCTAACACATTTTTATACAATGATAATGTCTGTAATATAGAGCGTTCGTCGCACTTTTTATACGTTTCTATTAATCGATTTAATCCTATAATAGCTTTCTCCAAAATAAAGTTAAATATCTTGTGGTTTTGCGTTTTATACCATATATAGTATCGGCGTATTGCATGAAACAAATAATGTATATCCTGTTTTTTATCGTTTTTCCACCATCTAACTATACCTTGAATATATGACGGTTTATGCAGTGTCAGTAAGTTTTCATCAACACTCAATTTGGTACCTATTTCACAATAAGAAAGCATACATAATTCTATCATTACCTGTAACGGTTCTAATATCATATCTGCTTTTTCTTTTACATTTGAACTTATTATTTCCATTATATACTCTACGTGATAAATATTTAATATATTTATAGATTACTTTAAGATAAATTTAAAAGTTTTATGTTATGCTATTCTATATGACTAAAAAAATAACAAATATAGAATGTGATTATATATACAAATATGTAGTGATAGGAGAGGCAGGAGTAGGCAAGACCTCCATAGTAAGGCAATATGTATACAATGATTATGGTGATAATTACAACACAACTATTGGAGTAGATTTTTCTTGTAAAACTATGACGGTTCAAGACAAAATTATTCGTATTCAAATATGGGACACTGCTGGACAAGAATCATTTCGTTCCATTATCAATACCTATTATAAAAATGCGATTGGTGTTATTATTGTGGTGGATGACAATACACAAACTGAAATAGAGAATATTAAATATTGGAAAAATGAATACTACAAAAAACAAAAAAATGTAAATCCGACGGTATTTTTCATGGTAATTCTTAATAAAATAGACCAACTTGATAAAAATGAAAGACATGATTTAATACACGATTATTGTGACGATAATAACATTTTATTTTACGGAACCAGTGCAAAATCGGGGTGTAACATAAACGAATGCTTTCGAAATTTTACAAACAATATACATGAAAAAACAAAAGATATGCCACATAAAGTAAATGGTATAAAAAAATATAATAACACTATTGATCTACATAATCCACACCAATATAGATACAATTGCTGTAATATTGTTTAAATAACTTAATAATTTTCAGTGGTTTGTATTGTAAATGTCCAATCGCTGTTGTTTAAATTAATAATATGACCATATTTACTTAACAATTTAACCTTAAATTTCCTTAAGGTAACTGGTCCAAAATACTCTCTTTCGCCAGTAACATTAAAATCAGAATCGTTTATTATAAGTTTTTCATCAAACTTAAAATCTACCAACAACTTCACCAATAAATCAGCAGTAGTAGGCGCTCCATACCTATCTACAGTTTTTCCATCCATTGCCGATTTGATTTGATCTACCGCATACAATTGCTTTTGTGTTAATTTACTTTTATCGTCAGGGTTTTGAGCAACCATTCCACATGTAGATTGCGCGGGTGAACAATTATCTGGAAAAGTAGCCCCACTACAGTCTTTATCCATAGTATGTTTATTGTAGTAAGCGGGTAGTTTATATATATTTTTTTGCTTTACATTAGTTATTAAATCCTTATTTGGTTTGTTGTTGACGAAATCATCCAACGAAATAAACAAGTAATCAAATCCCTTTAAGTTTAATATTGCTGTTGATGTAATAGAATTGCCGCTACTAATTAAATTGTGTCTATCACGAAATCCCAACAACCATCCCAAATTATAATCCATTTTTTGACCTTCAGCATAACCGCATGTTCCATCTATCATAGGATAATACCAATTTATATCTATATCACTTGCTGTAGAATTAGTAACTGTTATTTTTCCATTAATAGCATTATACGAAAACACTACCGACATCGACAGATTTGATGCCGATACATTTAAAGCATTTACCAATTGAGTACTGGTATAATTTCCTTCGTCGATGGTAATTGTATTATGAGTTCCATTGTATGATATATCTACATAATTTGTACCATAATCGCCACTAAATACATACCAATGAATAGGAATAGACAGACTTACAAGTTTTATTTTGATTACATTATTTACAGGACGCGATAAATCAATCGTGTAGTCAGATGGACTGTAGGTCAAGTTGTTTGAATTTTCTTGTGTAATGTTATCGCAACCAGCAACCGATACAGGGTCTAACATTGGTCTAAACTGGCTATCAAAACTAATCAATCGATTGAGAGTTGTGATGTTTGTATGATTTGTTCCATTAATTTCACCAGGTGTTTGTATAATAACGTCTGGATCCACTTTTTTTATTAAATTATGGATTTCTGATATGTCTTCTACTTCTTGTTCTGCTTGTTTTTCAACTAGCGCCTCTGTAAACGAATCTTTGCTTTTCAATAACTTACTTTGAACATTTAAAAAAAACTTAATATATTTAGATTGTCCTTTAAATGTTTCTACCATATTTTCTACTGATCCTATTATTGCTGCCTTCGATAATGGTATATTATTCTGTAATTTCAATATATGAACCAAATCTTCAATACTATAATTATTAACATCAAAATCGGTGTTATCACTGTTCATTCTTTATTATATAAATAATAACATATTTATTTAATAACTAATTATGGGTAATTAAAATGTTACACTTTTTTATTGTTTTTTGATATTTTTGTTTTATTAAAATTGTCCAATAATCGCAATACACATATTAAGAATTCTCTGTTTTGTTTTCTTCCCAAACATATATGAGCGCGACCTCCATTTTGTTTAAGAGGGTCCTGACATATTTTACACCTTTTTGGAAACGAAATTTTTATTTTAGAATCTTTTTTTTTGCAAATATGACCTCGTTTTAGCAATCCACATTTTAAACAGCGCTGTGGTATTGGTTTGGAATTTGGATCAAAAGTCATAATCCGCTCGTAAGATAACTTACTTAACCCATCGCCTCTTTTAAAATGACGAGCTCCAGTACACAGCAATTTCTCTAAATTTTCAATTGTTTTTTTATTTTCCTCATTAGCAATCAAATCGTTTCGATTTATATATTTGTTCCCTTTGTATATAAATCGATTGAATGCTTCGTTTGTATATATTCTTGAACGCCATTCGTATTTTGAAATACATTTGATTTTTCCAATACCATAAATATGTGGTGGAGATTTTTTGGTATTTGGACTGCATCGAATGTCTATAGTATAGATATCATTTAAATAATTAAAATCAGTCATTGATATCTCACGGTCGAAACCATATACACATCCATTGTATTTTTTTCTATGTTTCCATTCTTTATTTTCAGAATAAGTGATATCTGTGAACCTAGTCACTCCTATTTGTTTCATAATTCTATAATTTATAGAATTTATAGAATTTAAATTACTTATTTCAATTTTTTCCTATTTATTATTTTAATATTACCAACCAAGTCAAACAATTTGGTGGTAATTTTATCTCCCTTGGAGGACAATAACAAATCAAACTGTTGAAGTGGGTTTATATTATAAATATCAATCATATCATTATTGTTTTTATAATAACATGAATAGTCATCTACCTTTTGAGTCAAGGATTGTGTTAAGGTATCTAAAATTTCTGAATTGCGTTTTACAAACTTTAACCCTTTTGTTTGTTCGTGCGTTTTTTTAAGTTGCATCTGCATAATCATTACAGATGGTAAATATTCATAATCATTTATTTTTAAAAATTCCTTCATATGTTTTGAATAACAAGTCAATGGAGACCCATACGATTTAGCTAATTTATGTAGTTTTTCATTGTATTTAGGTTTGATTTTTAATATATCAAAACAATAATGTTGTAACGCGCAAGCAATAAGTAATGCTGTATGGTGGTCTTTTTCAGATTGGGCTTTTAATGCCAAGTTACAGTAAAATCCATAATTCATTTTGATTTGTTGATAAGTACATAGTTTGGAATCTTTGATTAAAATAAGCATAATTATGTTTATAATAGCATTATCGATTAAACCGGGAATAACATCGTTCTCATTTTTTAAATAATGATACATTGATTTGGCTGATTTCCGCATATTCTTTTTTGTCATATTTAATTCTATGTCGTAATTCGTTGTCCACATATTTAATAATAATTGTTTTACTTTTCCATAACATTTAATACTTCCTTCTATACATTTTGCTTCAACATGTTTGTTTAGTGCTATGTTGAATAAGGTTAAACCATCGTCAGATAGTTTTCTAGTTCTCATTTGTATTGTGATATGCATTAATTACAATTATTGATTTTATATAAAAATAAAGAAATCATAATATTTGCAAAATAATATTATAAGTATTTTACTTTTAATTATAATATTATATAAATGCCTTTTGAATATATTTGTTTAGGGACGGTTGGTTCGTATTATTGTTGCCATTGTTACATATTTATAAAATCATTAATAGATGAACATTTTAAGTATTTAAAAAAAGAAAATACAACAAGCAAAATGGAAGCAGAACATTTGCTACATGAAACCAGAATAAGTATTCATGAAAACTATGTCATATCTCTCCCCGAAGCAAATATACAAACACAACAAATGGAACTGTCCATAAGTGATAAAATGAGACAATCGAGATACCGTCCATCGCAATCGTTTATCAGTATGAATGAAAGTAATATGTTGGATGTGTTATACGAGTAACTAACATACTAATTAAATCCCAAAATAATCTTTAACACTTTTCTCCGTTATTTCTTGCGGAAAATCTGGAAGAGATGTTACATTAGGAATTAAATCAAATATATATCTTTCCAAGTATCGCATCCTGTATCGTGTCGCATCAAACCAATCCATTACACATTCAAGATTTAAAAACAGATTCAATATTTCCATTTCTTTTTTGGTATAGTCTACCAAAACATAATTATCGCGATTTGATATACCATATTCACCATCTTTATCAAAGTAACAATACCCTCTCATTTTATGTGCCAATACCAATTTCTTTATTCCATAAAAAACACAAGGAATATTTGAGTATTCTATTACTAAGAAGGGAGAGATGTTTTTACCTGATTTGTTATTATTTTCCTTCTGTAACAAGCAAGTTTTTATATTGGCATAGGGGAATATTTCGTTTTGTGTTTTATTAACCACCAAATCCTTGGGACGCCCTGGTCTCATACTTGTTTTCACAACATTTAAACATCCATACTTGTTGACATAATGTCGTAATTTAGATATAATATTATAATATTTCATGGGTATGGACTCTCCTAGTCCGCATTTATAAAGCATCTCTCCCACCTTTATATTTTGAACTAGGTTTTTGTTTATTGTTTTGTCTAATCGGAACACAACAATCGGACTTTGACACCTTCCACGAAATAATTTATTTGCCCCTCCAGCGTCATAGCACTTTATTTGTTTAACTTGATAATTCATGATATATTCATGCATTTTATGGTCGCGTTTTAACCAAATAGTGGGGGTTATCATAAGTAATATACCATCATCTTTCAATAATGACATCGCATGTTTTACAAAATAACTCCACATTTCTTTACCATCCTTTTTTTTGTCCTTTATCATCGTTGGAACCTTAATACTACCGCCAGTTTGAAATGGTGGATTTGCTACAATCACATCAAAATCTGTTTGTTTAAATTGTAGAAAATTACAACTGTTCACATTTACCAAGTTACCAAATTTATGTTTCAACAAATCGACATGATTTTTATTTATTTCAGTTGCCCAAAAGTTTTTATTTTTTTTAAATGGGAGAGAAAGTAAATGATTGGAGAACAGTCTCTCAAAAAAAACACCAGTTCCAGCACAAGGATCCAACCATTTTGCATTTCTATTTTTAAGGATATCATTATCTAACATACCATACATTTCGTCAATTAAACAATTGGGGGTTGTGACTTCCCCATTCATTTCCTTATTATATATTGAAACTTCTTGATTCATTATATAATAAAAATATTTATATTTTCGATTTTTAACATTATACGTCTCTGCTACCGCTTCTAGATTTACTTATATACCCCTCACTGTTAGTATTTCGTTTTTTTTTATTTCGCTTTTGAAGAAGAGTATTTTTACGGTTGCTTTTACGTTTCCTGGTCCTTGACTTTTGTTTCCTGTTTTTTGCCATTTGTCGAGCAATTTTCAATGTATTTTTTCGAATACCTGTCAACCGTTTTTGGTATTTAATTCCATTATCATGATCCTCCTCATCGTAAGTAAAGGTTTGTTGGTTGCGCAATTTTCTGTCCGTAGTATCACCATAAGGTACATTATTTCTACCATTAGTATCGACTACCAATTGACGATTCAATAAGTCTAGTTTAAAAGGTTCGTCATTTTCATATATAAATTCATAATCGGGTTGCTTTCTACACGAAACCAAGTACAACAATATTTTGGGCTTATTGATATATATTTCATCTACAAATTCCCTCACCTTTTTTAAGACTTCATCTAAATAAATACATTGGTTATTTCTAACAGTACTATATTGTCTACTCCATTCTGTATGAACCATTTTGATAGTTGCCGTATCATACTCATCTATAACTATATTATCTTGTGTATATTGATATGGAACATCCCCCGTATTGCCGGTTTTTTGATTGTGATACATTGGGATTCGTATTCCCCATGGAATCGCATCGTCGTTTGTATCAAAGGCAATGCGATAATTGTTAACTTCATTTCCAGAATAATACACCTTTCTATTATTATATAACTGTTGTAATATATCTATTTCAGCGGGAATTATATTAGATTTTTTTAAATCAGCAATAGGTAATTTATTCTTTAAAAATTGGTTATTTCCAGCGGAACTAACAAACCACGGAAATAGTTCGTCTACAGTGTGTCCAGACATACACAGTAATCCAGAAGGTATAGGGTCAACTAATATCATATTTTTCGGAACTGTTGTAAAAAAATCATCCACATCTACAAATGACTTAGCAATACCTTTTTCGGTAACATCGCCACTTACCTTTGGGTCAGCAACCTTACAGGATTCGCCCCATTCAGCGAAACTTGCATGAGAGTACAAAAAAACAGGCAAATATGTATTGAAATCCTGTGTTGTACTATTTTCAACAGCAAAATTCATATATATATATAATCTTATAAATATAAAAATATATATATCTAATATTTCTTACCAACCGTATATCTCTTATGCATTTCTCCCAACGTATCAATCATATATAATTGAACGGCTAGGGTAGGAAATGTTTTTATATAAGCAGCGGGAAGTCCACGATACAATCCCTTTAATCCCTCTGTTTTTAAGATGGTCCTCGCACAATTTATTATACCAGTGTATCGAGGGATATCATTTGATCCAAAATGTTGTAATTGAAGCCTCCGTCGTATCAAATCTGTTGGATAAGTAATAGTAATGGCGGTCAATCCAGCAAATCCTCCACAAAACAATTTGGTTGTGATTGGATTTTTTATATCGTATCGATCATGTAAAAAGTCTTTGTAATAATTAAAACTAGTTAAACTAATAGCATTCCATGGGGCAAATCCCATCATGCTCATCATAGACCCCCCATATAAATTTTTCAATGGAACTTTTCTAATAATATCTAAAAAATTCTTATACTGATTTTTATTGTTTTGTAACGACAAAAATGTTCGACTTGTTTCCAGTGGGTATATACACAACATCGATGCCGAACCTGCTAAAAAACTAGAAGCAAATATATTGTGAAATTTATTTTCAAATGACATATGTTTCAATACATTACGGTATATGCTGTAATTTATTGCGTACTGTGGAAATACACGCATACAATTTACACCATTTCCCTTCCAAAATCCTAATACACCCTCATACTTCAATATATGTCTCAAACTACTACCGGGCATAAACATATTTTGTTTTTGCAAACGATACAATTCCAACGGGGATGTTACTGTTCTTGAAACAATACTCGCTGTTCCTCCTATCAATAAATAACAAAAAGAATCGCTCATTGTATATCATATACATTAAATTTTAAGTGTTTTTCAACTATAATTATTTATTGGTTTCATTTTTAACGGTCTTGTCCTCTTCCTTCATTATCATTTTTAATAAATTCTCTGAAGCGTTCAATATATTATTATATATATTCTCCGAATTTAAAATAGCAGCGTTTGTTTCATTTAATTTTTTGCTCTTCATAACTAGTAATTCGATTACTGCCTTTAATTTGTTTTTAAATTCAGTAAGAGAACGAACTAATTCATCCTTTTCCTTTGTATGTTCGGCTATCTCTGATTCTAATTTCGCCTTTCTTTCTCTTAATTTTTTTAGAGAGTCGGCAAACTTATTATTTATATTATGTAATTTATGTTTATCGGTCATTTATACATATGCAACATATAATTATTAGCATATTTGCTGTTGAAATATATAACCTTTTTTCCTCGCTAAATATCGTTCGTAGCTGTTATGTTTTACATCTACACCCGATTGTTTGACAACCGTTCGATTCTTTAATAAATTATTAGAAAAATAGGCAGGAGGTATCGATTTAACTGAATCGCCAGGCCCGCCTACATTCGTAATTTGTTTATTATCCGGACAATTATTATTTACAGTTATATTTTGCCCTTCCCCATTGTTCGATTGTATAACATTTATAATTTTTTTATGTTCGGTATGAAGGGATGAACTAATTTTATCGTGTTTCTGATTTAAACGCGTATCTGGTATGTTAATAGTGGACCCATGGCAGCTATTTATAGACATATAAATATTACTAATATTATAATAAAGATATTCCATGCTTTTTTTCAAGTGTTCTATAATATGCTATATCAAAATACCAACCATAGGACTTTATTAGATCGGATAGACGAATCCACCCTTTTAAAATATAGGCTCTATGTTCAATAATAGTATGATTTGTTATAATATTTTTATCTTTTTCTGTTAAATATTTTTTTTCTTTTGTTAAATTTGTTTTTTTCTCTCTCCATTCTTTCCTAACATCACACCATTTTTGATAACCATATGAACTATTCATAAATGATATATAGTTATATTTTTAATATTAACTATAATAAAATTGATTTAATTTTAAAAAAGACCGAATAATATTAATGATTTCAACAAAACCAGCAAATATTTCACTTCGATTTAGATGCCCAACTTGTAAAAAACTATATAAAAGAGAATCTTTATTTCATAAACATTTTGATGCTTGTAAAACAAAAAATTCTTTTAAAAGCACAACCGCTTTGTTCCAAACAAAAGAGCAAATTAATAGTGTTTCTTTAAATGTTAAATTAAATCAAGTATTAGAAATGCTGTATGTCCAATCTGAGCGCATTAAACATATGGAAAAAATGTTAGAATCAAAAAATAAAATTATTAAAAATAAATTACAGTGGCTTATTAAAAACGCAACTCCAGAACATACATTTCAAGAATGTTTATCAAACATACAACTAAATAGGCATCATTATGATTATATAACTAAACACGGATATCTTAAGGGTTACTGTGATATAGCAGAAGAAATAATAGATTCATATGAAGAAATTATTTATTCGTTTACTACATCTAGTATAACCTATGTATATATTAATCCAAATGAAAAATGGGTTGAATTCAATAAAACACACGCGTTTCAAATATTTTGTAAAATACAACAACACTTAATAAATGTAGCACTAACGGTAGATATTCCAGATAGAATGCAACTTGTAAATAATTCAATAATATACGGAACACACTCGCAGAGCATTGATATTAAAACAAAACTAAAATCATTTATTCATAAAAAAACACTAATTGGAATGGAAACAATATTACATAAATATGAAAGTGTTGTATGAAATTTGTAACCGTATTTTTTATATTTAAAGAGAAGTATATGGTAATATATATATATATATGAAACAAGTATATTGCATAAGACACGGTATTGCCGAACATAATGTTTTATTTCATGAAATTGGAGAAAAGGCGTATATGACAATAGAAGATAGTAATTTGACAGATAAGGGAATTATAGAATCAACCATATTGGGTGAAAATTGGATTAGTAAGAACAACATTGAATTAGTAATTGTATCACCGCTTACCAGAACAATTCAAACCGCAAAAAATATTTTTAAAAATACGAATGTTAAAATGTTTGCTTTTGATGAATTAAAAGAATACCCTGGATCGTATGAATTAATTAACCATAGAAAAGACAAACGAGAACTTGTATTGCAACATCATCCATATATAAATTTTAAATTTTTATCGGAAAAGGATAATTTGTGGCATGATACTAATATTGAATCTATGGAATCATTGGAAAAACGAATCGTAAAAATGAAGGATTTTATATTGTCAAGAAAAGAAAACAATATCGCCATTGTCTCGCATAGCTCATATCTTGCTTATTTCTTAAAAGGCAAAGTTGCTGATTTTGACAACGAGTTAAAACATTGTTTCCCTTACGCAATTAATTTAAAAACAAACCAAACTTATCTATAATTTATATAAAGTTCAATAAAAATATACAGTGTCTATAACACTATATATTTTATAAATATTTTTTTACAAAGTCGTCCGTCGTTATAATAGACACCCCCAACTTTTTAGCAGTAATAATCTTACCAGTTTCTTCACTTATTGAATCGACTATAATATAATCGGTATTCTTACTAACAGATGATTTCAATGATACTCCAATATCCTTTAATTTTTTCATTAATACTTTATCTCGCTTGCCAGTAACAACCAGATTTTTAGAAAGGAGAGGATGTGATGTTTTATTTACAGATTGAAATAAGTTTACATCGTATATCTTGTAGAGAACACCTAATCGATTGACAAACGATTTAAATTGGTTAATATAAGGAATGATCTGATTTGCCGTCTTTACATTAAACCCCTTCACCATTTGAACCCTTTTTAATTTTACATCGTTACTTTGCTTACTGCTTAATACAAAAGGATACCATCGCAACAATTCCTTCATTTTTCTTTGCCCAATACCTCGACCAAAGCAGTGGCTCGCCGCCATCAATATGTATAAGTCAGTAACCTTTAATTGTTTGTGTATACTTTCTACTATTTTTTCTGCTGATTTTTTACCCATGCCTGGCAATTGTGAAATATCTTCTATCTTCATTTTCACCACCTTTTCTATATTATCATAACCAGCATCATACAGTTTTTCTACATTTTTATAACCTAACCCTACAACCTCTAACTTTTTAAAGAATTCTTCTATAATCTTTGTTCTTACAACTTTATTATTCTTTAAATCTTCATTCGATAATTTGATATCAACATTACCCTTTGTCCATATATAATTGTACTCAATAGGCATTTTTGGTTCTGCTTTATGGATCATTTTATGAACCTTTGGAATTACATCACCGCTACGAATTAACTGAACAACAGATCCAACACCCAACCCATTGTCGCGAACAAAAGCCGCATTATGAGCTGTAGCATATTCAATAGTCGCGCCTCCGATATTAACTGGTTGTAATTTAATTCGTGGTTTTAAATACCCATCTTTACTAGGAGACCATAATACATCAACTACAATAGCTTCTACTATTTGGTCGGTTAGAACCATTTTAAAAGCAAAAGCATGTTCTGGATTTTTAGATTTACGCGGAAATATTTCATCGTGCGTAACAATAATGCCATCAATTTCATATTCATAATCATCCCTCCATTTCATCAAATATTCTGACAAAATCTCTTTGTTCAATGTTTGTTTTATTTGAAACAGAACAGTATTCTTCTTCCCCAAATGATTTACCATATATTTCATTTGTTCGGCGGGAGACAATTTTGGATGTATCACCTCGTAAGCAATAAAATCCAGATCACTTATCATGTCACGCAATACATTTGTAATTTTTTTACTGTTTGCTACACCGGCCACAAAATTTCTAGCATTGGAAAATTTATTAGCATATTTTTCCTGAAATAGTTGTTTTTTTATGATAAGTTCGCCCCTAATGGTTGTATCGTTAAGAGACGGTAGTTTTAAATAAGACAGCAAATGTGTAATATCTTGTCCTTTTTTACCATTCCCCCTAGTGTATAGCTGTGGGTTGTTTTTATATTTACCCTCCGCATAATACAATACCGAAATACCATCCATTTTAGTGCTCAGTACATAAGGTCCTTTAAATTTATTCAACTTATTATGTATCGCTTTTTCATCTTTTACTTTATTCATTGACCACATTTCATAAGGAAGAGTTGCCTTTCTTTTATCAATAGCAATATCACAAGAAGTATGTCCATCTTTTACTACCTCATTATTGGGGTAGGTTTCTTCCACAAATTCTTTCAATAAATCATATTGCCCATCTGTCATCAATGACGCGTCGTTGCAGTAATATTTTTTATTGGCAAATATCACCATAGCGCTTAACTTATCTTCGGTCAACGATTTTAAAAAATCACCTCCTCGTTTTTTAAAATTATTTATCAATTCATCTGCCTCTTTTTCCCCAATTTTAATATTTTTCTTTTTTACATTTTTAACTTTTTTTAATGTTTTATTTTGAGGATTTGTCTTTTTAACTTTTTTTAATGTTTTTGGTTTTGAAATGCCTGATTTTTTAACCATCAGTATCATCGAATTGGCCCCTTTTCTATCTTCAGGATTAGTATATTTAATATCTAGAAAATCAAACACATCTTGTTCAGTAGGAAATAGTTGCGTTAACTTTTCCCCCTTCTTTTTATTGTTCATTTTATATAACCCATGTTCGTTTAAACTATAGCCCATTTTTAATGCTTGTGAGCGCATTGCGGTATTGAATTCTTTGCTTCCAGTAAAATACAATATTGCAAACGCATTTTCCTTACGAGGAGTAAACATAAAGTCTACCCTTCGTGCTGGACGATTACCTAGTTTAGACACGCCCAAACTTTTAATATTTCCTCTAGATAATACTTCAATTAATAAGTTTTCCTTTATCATTAGATCCAAGAAATCATTAAATACAGTATTGTCATCCTGTTCATCGCAAATAATTATATCAATGTCTCCAGAATCCTGTTTACCTCGTCGATAAGAACCTACTATGTCTAATGTACTATTTTTGTTTTTTACCTTCTTAAATAATTCCAGCATTTTGGTTTTATACAAATCAATCTCATTGCGGGGAATGCGCTTTAAAATATCTTCATAATACTTCAATCCCTTCATTTGAACATCATTTAAAACCGTATCTTGCCTTTCTCGCAATTCTTTAATACTAGTAATACCATGGGTCTGTACTAATTCTTTAGCTTTTTTAGGACCAATACCATAGACATTTGAAAACATTATTTCAGGGTCATTCTTAGATTGTTCCAACACTTCAACCTTCCCCGTTTCTTGCCATTCTTTTAACTTGCGAATAGTTGATTTACCAATGTTAGGGATTTCCTGTAGTTGATTCATATCTGTAATCTTAGAATCGTGTAGAATAAGAGAATCGCGCGCCTTTTCATAGGCACGAGATTTCATAAACAATCCTTTTACCCGATAATGATTTTGAAGTCTATCTAACACGTTAATGAAATCTGTATTATAATTCATTGTATATATACAGATGTTGTATTTATATAATGGTTATTAAATATATTGTATGATAGATATAATTATGTTACATTTTTTTTTCAATTTGTAAATTATAATTTTTCTTGTACATACTGCTCAACATTTTATATAATTTGTTCTTTTTATTGTTCGGTTTTACATCAGTCGCATTTGGTTTTAATTTTTTAATTTTAATTAATGTTTTATCTGCCTCCATTATGTATATTATGTATATATATATTTATACAATAGAATGTATAATGTTATAAATGTACAATTAAATAGTATATTATAAAATTTTTATATAATATTTATATAAATGAATTCTGAATATGTGTTGCAAACTGGAAAAATGATGAAAACTGTAAATGGAAAGGTAACACTAAACAAGCAATTCGCTTTTGATTATGACGGGTCTAAGGCAAATATTATGATTAAAGATAATGGAGATTTACACGAATACAAACTTTCCAAAAAAGATATTAATGATATGTTTACCAAAATGATGAATAATAAACATGTATCATTGAAAGAAAAATTAGAAAATATGTTGGAAAAAGAAAATAAGGTAGAAAGAAGTAAAAATAAAAAAGCAAAACAGAAAACAAGAAAAAAGAAGAAACAGAAAAAAAACAAAAAGAAAAGGAAACGAAAAACAAAAAGAAAGTAAATATATGATTTATCTCTTTTTATATACTTCAGTCATTATTTCGGATTCAGTATCTAATAAACCATTTTTCTTTTTCTCCAAATATTCTTTCATTTGAGATTTTTCCATTATATTTAAATATTGTTTTGAAGCATATAATAATTCTGTGACAGTATCATCGTATGATATAGATTCTATACTAATGGTTCTATTTTTTTTTATCTTTCGTATAAATTTACCTATTTCCTTTGGTATATCATCAAAAGTTAAACTAATTACACAACTATTTCGTATTACTATTTTTCTCTTATAAATATACTCATAATTTATATAATGATTTACACAAGCATGTTTATAAGAAGTATTGATAATACTATCAGTAGTATATGTGATATTAGATTGTTGTTTTAACTTTAATGATAACTCTATTTTATATGCCATTTTTAATTTATCTAAATATAAATATATTCACATAAATTTTACTTTTTACCATGTATGCTTTGTAAAACTATAATGAGAAAAAAAAATCAAGTTATATATTAAAATTATTAAATATTATTTATATATATATAAATAATGACATCTACTCGAAATATGGCTAAACATGGAGGACAAGGACAATATAGGTCTGACCAGTTCGTTTCAATGTCGGATAGTAATGTATTTAGTTTAACAGAAAAAGGCGAGGATAATGCTGAATTTGCTACAATATTTTCACCTAATTCTGATTTGGTGGTTGGATTTGGTACATCTACCCCATCTTCAAGATTATCATTGGGCAAAAATACCACTAATGTATCGATTAATGAAGTCGCAAAAAATTCAATTCCTGGTATATGCTTTAATGAAGAATCAAATGGTACCGACGCAACAGGAATAAGATATTTTGAAAGATTTGATAATGTTACAGGAGAACGCGCTGAAGCAGGAATTGCATTTTTAGTTAGTAATGAAAATTATATAAAAAATAGTGACAGCACATTTACGAATACACTAGATACATCCAACAAAAATATCCCTGTGACAATATTAAGTAGATCAACAGGTCAAAATACAATGTTAATTAATCATAATCCAGCAAATACAACATCACGCGCTGTATTTAGTAACGATAGAGTTTCACTCGATATTTCAGGTGCTTTGCGAACTTCTCAATTTGTTATTTTGGGAATCAATTCAGACCTTTTACAGAGTACTGATTTCAATATATTAAATAATGGAGCATTACTTTTTGATGGATTAAATTTATATATAAAACAAGTAGGAATAGATGTTCCAACGCAAATTTTACTTAGAAATGATGCTCAATTCGGTACGACAACGGAATTCCAAGGATTTGGGTCAGATGGTTCGACGCTAGGTATTTATCAACCTACACAGACACTATTTGGCGCAACTATGTCATCTGGCGAAGAAAATATATTTAGAAACGCTTTATCTGTAGCAGGAAATCTGATTTTAGGCAACAAACCTTATATTAATCATATTGTTAATATATTTAACGGTGACCCGACAATACCAACGCCAGGTATTATAAGTGTACAAAATGGGATTGGTATAAATGTATTTGATATTAAAGCTGCAATAGAAATAGGAACCCAAAATAAACCATACATTATTATAGGAGATAATAATACTAGAAATGATATATCGTCGAATGCTATAGTATGTGGTGATAATAATAGTATGATCGATTATAAATGTATTTCTTTTGGCGATAATAATAATATAAGTGGAAATGCTTCATTTAATATAGGCGATCGAAATATTTCAACTGGAAATAATTGTTTTATAAGAGGAGATGACAACCAGAACATATCAGATAAATCCATAATTTTTGGAGATTTAAATATTTTAGTAGATAATGACCGAACTACATCTAATAATCATAAGCACACTAACATTTTCGGAATTGAAAATCAATTAACAGATTGTTCTAACACTAGTATATTTGGATCAAAAACCGATATAAGTAATTCAGACCATTCATTTGTTATCGGATATAATAATACTATAAGTAATTCAAACCATTCGTTTGCGCATGGATCTAATAATACTATAATTAACACAAATTATTCCGTCGGGATTGGATATAATTCACTGGTAACCGGAACAAATAGATTTGCTTTTGGAACATTCGAAAACAGCGGCAATGTATTTACAATAGACCAAAGTGGAAATATTATTACAGAAGGTGATATTTTTTGTCTAGTTAATAAAAGCAAGGGCATATATGAAAACTGTGACCATACTATTACAATTGGTAACAGTAATTCTATAACAATTGTACCCGGCGAATTCGCCAATTATTCAGATGTAAGATTAAAGGAAAATATTAAAACGATTCATAATTCTTTACACAAAGTATGTAGATTAAGAGGAGTTAACTATAATAGAAAAGATTCAAATGATAATAAAATTCATATGGGTCTTATAGCTCAAGAAGTTGAACAAATTATTCCAGAAGTGGTTAATAAAAATATGAACAACGGATATTTATCAGTAAGCTATGGTAATATTGTAGCTGTATTAATAGAATCTGTAAAAGAATTAAACACAAAAGTTAATTCATTAGAGAATGAAAATAATACATTAAAATCTGACATGGAAATAATTAAAACGCAAATGAAAAAGGTTTTGTCTATTGTTGAAATAAAGTAAATTGAATCTAATAATTATTAATTATTAATTATTAATTATTAATAATGGATATTGAATACTTAAGTAGAAAAAATCCCCATGAACGAGACAATCATATAACATTCGATGAAGGTCCGCATATTTATACAATTGATGGTGATAGTAGTTTTACTTCAGTTACTACTTGGAATCATAGTCATTTCCACCATTTTGACAGTGATAAAGTAATAGACAAAATGATGTCTTCTCGCAATTGGAAAAAAAATAAATATTATGGACAAAGTAAGGAAGAAATAAAGTCATTGTGGGAAAAAAATGGAGTAGAATCTTCAGCAGCAGGAACCAAAATGCATTATGATATTGAATGCTTCTACAATAACAACAGTGTTGAAAATAATTCGATTGAATACTCTTATTTTATGAAATTTCATAATAATACAGAATCATTAAACCCTTATCGCACCGAATGGATGGTATATGATAAAGAGTTAAAACTAGCAGGTTCAATTGACATGTTATACGAAAACAGTGATGGGACACTTGATATTTGCGATTGGAAACGATCTAAAAAAATAAAAAAATTCAACCAATGGGATTCATCGACTACAGAGTGCATAGAACATTTACCAGACGCAAATTATTGGCATTATACTCTTCAACTAAATACTTATAAATACTTATTGGAAAAGAACTATGGAAAGACTATAAAAAATATGTACTTGATATGTTTGCATCCGATAAATGATAATTATATAAAATATACAGTTCCTTGTCTACCTCAAGAAATAGACGATTTAATGAAATTAAGAAAACAGATGATTTAATTTATATTATATATAAAATTGATTTAAATAAATAATAATACTTTTTATTATTAATTTAAAGTATGAGTAACCAAGTTGAAACCCCAAAAAACGCATTGTATAAAACAATTTCCATAATGAATGAACATCTTAAAAAGTTATCTGCATATGAGGTGACTCTTAATACTGTAAATGCCCCGATCCTAGAAATAAGTGCTTTGGCAGCGTTTGTTTGCGTGATGTGTAGTACAGATCTATTTGTTTATATCTTTAAAACGGTGATGGTATTAAATGTTATTATATCTGGAATTACACTATCCAGTTTAATAGTAGGAAAATATATATATGAAAGAGACAATATTCCTGAACTATTGGAATATGATACCGATGAAGAAGAAGACTATGAAGATAAATATAATATTGATTTTATTGAAGATACGAGTGGAAATCCGACTGAAACATTTTATATATCGGATGTCACGCCCGATGGTATTGTCTTTATGAAGTACAATAATTACAAGGAAGGATTCGAATATTGGTCTGAAAAGTCAGTAAAATATGATTATTTGGAAACTGTTTGTAGAAAATATGTAAAAATGGCCAGATGTAAAAATATGTATATCGATAGAAAGAGACTATTAAAGGAAAAGCAAGATCGATTAGAAATGGAACGAAAAGAAGAAGAAGAGCGTAATAAAATGAAGAGCGAAGATTTTGAAAAATTAGACATGGTAGACGATGACGACGATGATGTATTTGCGAAACTTAAAACAAATGTAGATAAACGCTACGAAAATAAAGGAAATAAAAAGAATCTCGACAATGTAGTTGATGATGCTAATAAATATATTTACATGGGTAAATTAAATGAAATGTCGGTATTTACAGTAACTCGAACCGATGAATTGTCTGATGAATCTACTAAAAAAAATGTTAGCTTCAGTATGTTTAAAGCGCTAGGATTGAGTTAGACTAAAAATAAATACAAAATCTTATAAAATAAAAGCAATAATTTATTGTTTTTATTTTCTATTATACGGTCTTGCCAATCGAGTCTATTAAGGAGGCATCTTGTTGAACTGCCGATAGCATATCATTAAACCCATTAATTTTCATCTTAATTTCTTTAAATCGTTGTAAAGGACCTTCTCCTTTATCGCTTAAACTAGAAAGCATGTTGTCATATTTTTCAATAATATTACCTACATTTTGTGAAAACTGTCCTAAGCGAGGAGCGAGTTCGTTTACTACCTTCGATCCTTGAAACCACAAATTGGCAGGAGCACCAACAGGACCTGATGTAGCTACACCTACCATCAACCCTTGTAAAGTAGCGCTTATAGCAGTAACTATAAAATCCTTAATCACTGGTCTAAAATTTTCTATTGTATCTTCTAATAGTTTTTTGTTTTCTCGTAATGTTATAATTACGGCCATAAATGTTTCATTTGCAAATTTATTCAATAAATCAACCGTCTCCATCATTTGAGCACGTGTTTTTTGATTTGTCAAAGCAAAGTTTAATCTATCTAATAGAAATATTAAAATGATATTCCCCCTTACTCGATTTTTAGAAGATAATAATCCAGATAAACCATCTTCTTCTAAATCAATAGACGCGCTTTTAAAAACATCATTTATAACATCCATACTAGTATTGGAATACTTTGAAACAAACTCAAAAAAATATTTTAAGGAGGTTTGCTTTAAATTTCTAAATAAATCTGCCCCTAATTTTTCTTTTATAGTGTCTATACTAACCGTCTTGCCATATCTAGCCGCACTGTCTACCAATTGTTCGGCATATTTATCTGATAATTCTCTTGACCGTGAAAAGTTGACCTTATTCACAGTGTTTGTGGTTGCCTCTAATTTTTTATTATTAAATGTTTTATTAATCACATCTTCAGGTTTATTTATAACATTTCCAACCTTATTCACAGTGTCTTCTACCTTATTAACTGTGTCTTCTACCTTATTAACTGTGTCTTCTACCTTATTAACTGTGTCTTCTACCTTATCCACGGCATCTTCGGCCCGGTTTACAATATTTTCAACAGGGGGTTTACTAAGATCTATATCCTCCTTTTTTTCTTCTTCCTTATTCATTGATATAAATTATTTAGATTTATTATTTTTAGCTTTTAACCATTTTTTATAGCCTATGCTTTTTTCTATGTCAAACGATGTCTCTAACATTGTTCTTGCTATATCCAAGGCGATTGTTTCTTGATCATTTAAACTGGAGATATATTCTTGTATTAGTTTTGTCATATTGTGTGTTTATTATGATGTTTATATCTTTAATACTATTTCAATTTATTATAATGCTTCATTTTCTTAAAACATACAATAAATTGGGACATCGTTTCACTTCTATTCTAGTCAATATTTCATCAATTACGTAATTAAGAGGAATTAATATCTTTAAAGCATCTGGCATATCCTTAAATGTAAGCAAACGATTTTCTGTTGTATGTAGTAAAGCATAAAAACAACTATGTGATGTAAGCCTTGTATTTTCTACTGACTTTATCGACAATGGTTTTATAAAATTATTCAATAATACATCTTCGATTTTAGTTTCAAAACCTAAAATTTTTTCATAAGTATCCTTAAATGGGTTATATTGTATTTTAGATACCAAGTAATAAATCATATATACTGTTGGTTATAAATAAAATTGATTTTAATCAAATTTTAATCTATAAATTAAAACCAAAAATATACAATTATGTCTTCTACTACATATCGTTTCAAATTTAACAAGGATTTATTTAATAATATAAGGGAGTTTTCTAAACTTCACAGTCATGATACATGCGATGATTTCATGGAATCCTTTAATTTATGGATTGTTAAAAATAAAGAACTTATACAAAGCGAAAACAGTCGTCTTATAAAATTAGGGTTTAAGGGAGACATTAATAATAAAATATACAAAAGTGCACGATATTATTTTAAAAATAAATCTAAAAAGTCAACACAAAATAAGGAAGGTAATATTGATTCGCGGCGTACAGAATATGTTCCTAGAAATCCAGCATTCTTTAAACTGATCGAGAATTACATTGTAAATAATCCTATCAAAGCTTCTACATTATTTAAACAATTTATAGATGATGAAAATGAAAATATACAAACACAAATATCTCGAGAGATACGCCGATTATTTACATTTAGTTTAAATAAAGAAGCAAGTATTAAAAAAATACATAAAACATTTAACAATGCTTACTATAAGATTAAAAATAAAAAAAATAGTGTAAACCAATAAAGATAGATTAAAATAAATATATATATTTTTTATAAGTATTTATATTAAATGAATAAAAATGATAATTTTATCGATATCAAACGATACAAAAATAATAACGACGAACACAACGATGAACTAACATTTGATATGCAGGGAGGTCGTGTTATAGGAGAAGGGGGGTATGGGTGTGTATTAAAACCTGCTATAAACTGTAATGGGACCGAAAAAAAGGGAGACAAATATATTACAAAAATTCAATTAGAAAGTGAAACTTCGAATAGGGAGATTCAAATAGGCAATCTTGTAAAAAAAATACCACTTTCAAATAAACATTTTGCACCTATCGTATCTACTTGTATTTCAAAACCTAGTGTAGTAAATATTATTGTTAAAAACAACAATTGTAGCTTCTTAAATAAAAATATGAATAAACCATTTGCTATTTCAAAGATCCGAACTGTAAACGGGGAGGACTTTAAGCATCATATTTATAATCAATCTTTTAGTGGAAATCTGTTGTATACTCTTATTCATAGCTATGTATATTTACTTTTTTCAGTGTATTTATTAGATAAGCATGATATAATACACTATGATTTAAAGGGTGAAAATATCATATATGATTTAAATAAAAAAAAACCAATTATTATTGATTTCGGACTTTCCATTGATAAGAAAAACATAACTCCAGATTTCAATAATGCTAATTATTTGTATAATTTAAAAGATTATTTTTATACTTATGCGCCTGATTATAAACTATGGTGTTTAGATATACATTATTTAAGTTATATATGTAATTATCCTAACAAAAATGTTAAAGATGAAATCGAAAACATGGTGGATACGTATATTTATCATAACAGTGCGCTACATCGATTATCAGATTCATTTCAAAAACGATATCGTGAACTATCAATAAAGCAATTAAACACATATGCTGATATGGGGGTTAAAAAATCGATAGAATATCTTTATAACTATAGTAGCACATGGGATAATTACGCATTGTCCATAATGTTTTTAAGATTATTAAAGGTATTTGATAAAGACACTAATAGTGATTTTTTTTATTTTTTCGAAATGTTATTATCTCTTAATATTCATCCGATTCCAAAACAGAGAATTTCAGTTAAAAAAACACACGATTATATAGTTTCGTATTTAAATAAAAATACAAATGATATTGCTATATTCCAAAAAATAGTAAATTCAATTGAAAAAGATAAATCAAATATTAAGAAACAGATTAAAAAACAGATTGAAAATGATAAAGCGGTTTCTTACAAGATGTCGCTATTTAAATAATTAATCATATTTTATAATTAATAAAAAATATGATTTACTTGCGTTTTTTCATGGTCTTCTTTCCCTTCTTTCCTTTCTTTACTTTCTTTCCCTTCTTTTTACCCTTCCTTTTCATGGTTTTTTTCTTACCACCAATGAGTTTTTTTTTCATAGTGCGTCCCTTCTTAGTAATCTTTTTACCCTTTTTGACAACCTTTTTAACCATTTTCGCGGTGTTTGATTTCGCTTTTTTCCAAGTTTTTTTTGCTGCTTTAAGGACTTCCTTAAACATAGTCCCCTTTGGAAGCAAATTTCTCGTTTTTTTTACATGAACTAGCCACATGTTTACCATTGTATATATATTAAAAAGAAATAAATTGAATCATATAATTCGGCTTAAATAATTATTGTAAAAATCAATATATTATTATGAAAAAAACACAATTATCTTATCTACTATACAATATTGATGAGGTAAAGTATAGTTTTATACTATCACTTCTATTTCATCATAAACATACATTACAAGAATGTTTATTTTGGGCATTTGAATTATATAAAAGCCAGTATGAAGAATGTCTATGGAATATTATAACGCAGGTTTATTATGACTTTTACTGTATTAAAAGTATTTCATTTGAGAAAAAGATAGAAAATGAATATCAATCTTGGAAACATACAAGTAGTTTTCAACATATTGCTAAAATTGTAAAGGAATTGCATAAACAACCGGTTTCGTTATTAATATTTCAAAACTACTACTATGAGCGCGATGATATAATAGAACACGACGATAAGACAGAAGACTTTTACACCCCTGCTAATATTAAAAATATTATTTGCTATCTTAAATTAAAAAATGAAGATGAAATAAAGGCGATATATAAAAAGCGATACCGCGTAAATAAAAAAGAGCGCTGTTTATTTTATAAAAACCAAAAACACAAATGGATTATTAAATTAGCATGTAAAATAATAAAAAAAAGAACTTTTTGGATCAAAACAAAGCTATCTGATACAGACGATATATATATATGTAGTTTACACGAACCCTGTTTACATGCGTATAAAACATTACGAAAAAAACGATTGTACGGGATCAATGATAACATAGGGGCATTTCCGTTAAACCGTTTCAATGAAGAAACCGATGTTGTTTTGACATGGGATTCTAGCTTTAATAAATATATTTCAGATGATGTAGATAAGATAGTATCTGCTTATTTGTATAATTGGGAATATTACGCAAAAAATACCCCTTTTTGGAGTAATGTATTTAAAACATACAATGTTACTTTTAAAAAAAAAGACATAGTATTTCCAAATGATAACTTATTAGAACAATTTTATGACAAGTATGGATTTGAACCAGACGAACAGTCGTTGTGTACTCAACAAAAAAGCTTAAAACCGGTTGATAAAACAACCATTTCAGAGTGTTTTGAGTATTATGGTATTAAGTTACAACATATGGACCATTTACTAACATATACTATATAAAATTGATTTTAAATATTATATAAATATATTTTTCTATTAAATTATAATGGTTAAGAATAAAAAAGGAGGAAGCAAACATAAAAAAATGGCAAGTAAATTTGCCAAAGCAGTTCCAATTCGCAAGTCATTGCGATTTGCAAATCCAAGAGAGCCGTGTGAAATATATGCTCGAGTTGTTAACATATACGGTGGAGCGAATGTCGGTGTTGTTTGCAATGATGGTGTAGAAAGATTATGTATACTACGAAGAAAGTTTAGAGGGAGAAATATGCGAGATAATAAAATAGAAGTAAATAAAATACTATTAGTAGGGAGAAGAGATTGGGAAGTAGTCGCTCCGAAAAAAAAAGAAAAGGTAGATTTACTTTATGTTTATTCAGAATATCAATACGAACAGTTGAGGAATGAAAAGAAAATAACACAACATATATGGAAGGAAGTCGATGCTGAAATGAAAGTTGAAGAGGATGCGGGAATTGAATTTACTACAGAAGAAGATCTGATTGAAGATACAAATATAGTTATAAATATGAATAATACTCGTGATATTCAACAAGACAAAAATAAAAATATTACAGCTACCGAAGTAATCAATTGGGACGATATATAAATATATGCGAATTGCGCATCAATCAATAATAATTATAATATAATTTTTATTCATTTACTATATTATTCGAAATATCACCAAAAATACTTTGAAAATTAGACATAAACATTTCTTCATCTTCCATCATTTGTAAGGTATTTAAAAAAAATAAATCATCGTCTTCATCTTCTTCTTCGATACTATCCAGTAATATCGAAAATGGTTCTATATTATAGTCTCTTGAATAAGGATTTCTTAGCTGCGAATTTAATGACAAGTCAATATTGATATTTGAAAATAGAGTTAACGGATTTGTTTCAATATTAGTTGTATTTATATTTCTCCGCGTTGATATTTCTTTGCTTTTAAGTTTTTTTCTACAAATAGGACAACTTGCCTGTTCATTATTTAACCACCATAGTATTCCACTAGCGTCGAATATATGATTACATGGTAGTTGAATTATATCATCATTGTTTTTAAATTTTGATAATGTTATAGGACATTCCTTCATAGAAAATAGAAGATCATCGTATTTAAGATACTTTAATTGTTTCTCTCCCGCGTTAGATAATACATGTTTTATTGGATTTACATCTGACAAACTTTGTTGTATTACATTATTTATAGTATCCTGTTGTTCTATACTATTATTTACCTGAGACAATTCATTAAACAAATTAAAAAGGCCAGTCATATCTTGAAAATTATTAATGTTCATAATATTAAGTATATTATTATTTTAATATACTTAAATTGGTATAGGTTATTCGTTATAATGTTACTTAACTAATAATATATTAACTATTTCTGTATTTATAAAATCGTATCTTTTATCTGATAACATATTGAATAAAAAAAAATTACAATTCGTACTTGTATCTTTTGATTTTTTACATGTAGATCTAAAATACAACAAAATTTTTTCACTATAACCTGAAAACATTAGTACATCTTGATATTTATGTGTTGTAAATATTGGGAATCCATTTGAATATTTTAAGTTCCAAAATATAATTTGTGGTTTTTCTATATTTGCGACTTGAAACATATTGTTAATAGTGCTATACAGACAATTTTGTTTTAAATTCACATTTTGATCAATCTGCATATCCGATAAAATTGTCATAGTGATTGGTTTTAATTTTTGCTTGGAAAGACAATTTGATTTTACAATATTTATTAGCACATTGAAAATACTGTATAAATCGCTATTAATATTATTTTTATTTTCAATAACACACCCTACTTTATCACATATATCCATTGTATCGTTAAATGTTATCCACGATGGTTTATTACCAAATGTCATTAATTTATTATAAAATTCTCCTGTGTTATGTTCTGCTATAAATAATCCCAACGCAATTGAATTGAACAAAGGAATATCATTCATTGAACATGACATATCAACTAATGCTATATTGTTCATACTATTGATATTAATTTTTTTCGAATTCCACATTTTAATGATGGTTTGTCGGTGTATGTCAGTGATCGGTTTATCCCATAACTTTAATGTGATGATTTTTTTTACAATTTCATATAAATAACAATTACTATGAATATATTGTTTAGAATTTAAGTAAGATACATAATTTGTTCTACTTTTTGGATCCGTTAAAAATGATTTATGGTATTGTTCTCTTGCCCTCGACGGAACATTGTTAAAATTTATGTATTGGGTTTTATTGGATGTTTGTAATATTTCCACAACATTTAAATGTTTATTTACAAATGAAACCATTTTACGATATTCCATTTCCGATTTCTTAATTGCTCTTTTAAGTTTTTTACAATCGACTTTCCTATTCTTTGTATACACCGTTTTAAAATAATGACGATGCATATTATCTGCCAGTTTATTAAACAACCATGCGTATTTACGATTGTCTCTACCTTTTCTAGGTAACCATTTTGCGACTAGTGTAAGTTCGACATTATTTTGTATATACTTTTTTATTTTTTCTTCGTCTTTATCTTGAAATAATGTATATATATCTACTATTTGTTGATAATCCGATCGTAAATGTATATTAGATATATTTATCATGTATTTAATAAAATTATGATTTTTATCGTCTGTTTCTTTTATAATATATTCCGAAAACCGCTTGACATCTTTCCAACTACCAATACATGTTTTATTCGGTTGTTTTTTAACAAAATGATCAAATATTGTTACGGCAAGTAATTCATGAACATTATACAGTTCTAATAGCATCATATATGATATATTTCTCTCCCCTTTTCCAAATCCAATATCTCTAGTATGTAGAATTAGTTTACAAATTAGTCCAACTTCTTCTATATACGAAACAGGGTCCTTGAACAATATATTCAATATGTTTTTCCAATTCGTCTTTAACATATACATATCATCAGTCCTTACCAGTTGAAAATAAATTTGATGAATATATTGATGAACATCGGTCAATGATAATATTTTCTTTTGGTTATGCATTATCCACCCTTCTTGAATATGTCCTTTTTCTCCATAAGTCTTCATGATTAATACTTATACTAATGTAAATTTAAGTAGTTTTTCTTGTTTTCTTATTCATTTCTATCCTTCTTTTTTTAGTTTTCTTCTTTGCGTTATTATTTGATAATGGTTTATAAAAAATATACAATGAATTAATAGAATGTAATATTTCTACACTATTTTTCCAATATATATCATTCGTTTTATTTACTTGTGTTAAATACTGGTTTTCGGGTGTTTTATACATTAAATCTTCTATCTCTTTAGAATTTACATCAATATTGTATTTAACTATATCAAAACATTCGTAACGCCTTTTGTGAAATCTAGAATATTTGCTTATATAATAAATTAATTTATTTTTAGAAAAGACATTTTTATTTAAAGATGTCGACGTGCTTTTAATATGAATTATATGATTGGTGTTATCTAAATAAATAATATATAAATTTACATAATTGGGACTAGAAGTATAGAATTGATTGTATATTTTTTCGTCTTCCTCTATTTCTTTTATCCATGAGTCATCTAATTCTTCTAATTCCATTATATTTATATAAAAAACTATTAATTATTTGTATTTTTTACTAATTAGTCATATGTTTTTTGATTTTCTTCATCTAGTTCTTCTTCTTGCCCCTCTTCTATTTCTTCTTCTTGCCCCTCTTCTATTTCTTCTTCTATTTCTTCTTCTATTACTTCATAATTATATTGACTTATAATTGAAGCATTTAAAATATCATCTTCGTCGCTTGTTAAATTATACTTTTTAGAATATTTTTTTTGTGTATTTTCTTGTTGTTGAACATTAGTATTCTTATTATTTTTCTTTTTTTTATTCTGCTTAGGTTTAGTTGTTATATGTTCAAATCCTACCCCCATTGATTTAACATTTATAAATTTACTATTTATTTCATGAGGTTCTAAAGTATTTCTTGGTATTGAACGCTGCCTTTGGTATCTATTATTCCTGTTAAATCGTGAGGAGTGCCTATCATTATTATGCTCGTCTCTTTGCCATCGATTATTTGTAGGGAAATTCCTACTATTATTTGACGAAACTTGCGAGTTTGTTTTAAAACGATTGTTACTCTCCCTACTTCTAAATCTAGAATCACGGGGTTGGTATGTATTTGATGATATATCACGAAAACGATTCATTATTGTTTATAATTAATTTTAATTAAATCTTAAATACATTTTATTAAAATCAATTTAAAGAGTATTTGTTTCTATTATATGTTCTCTTAACAGCTACCCTAGGTTAACATTTTTAGATAATTTTTTATAAATCTACTTGTTAGATTTGTTTTATTATATTTACCATATAAGAGACAGCATTTTATAAATTGAATTTATAAATATGGATAGTTGACAATCCATCAATCCATGTTTAACAACTATACGTTATGTATCCCAAGAGTATGCAAAAATATCAAAAAGAAACAAATACTTGATGTTTTAAACAAATATAATTTTGGCAACATAAAAAAAATAGATATTATCGATAACAAGGGTAAAAATACCAATATTATTCATATATACTATACCAATTGGCATAAAACGGACTATGTTAACAGTGTAGTACAAAAATTAGAAAGCAACTTAAATATCAAAATATTTTACGACACTCCATGGTTTTGGGTAGTTTATTTACACCAGCCAAAACAAAAAAAGAAACATAGATAAATATATTGGTTTATCTAAATATTTTTATTTCTACTATAATTTATAATGTTTTCTAAAAACGACGATTATTACAAAAAGCAAATTATAACTTATTTGGGAAATAAAAGAAAATTCGTAAATACTATCGAAGATATTATTAAAAAATTAGAAATTAAAACAAAAAGAAAGCTTAGTATTGGAGATGGATTTTCAGGGTCGGGTATATTATCAAGAGTATTCAAAAACAATAGCATCAAGTTATATACGAACGATATAGCTGGTTATTCTAGCACAATTAATAAATGTTATTTAAGTAAACCTTCTTCTTCTGTAATAACTAAAATAAAATTACATATCGATAAAGCAAATAACTTTGTAGATATTAATTGGGATACAAATAAATCTATTACACCATTCGTACAGACTCATTGGGCCCCTTCTTCTCCAGTTATAACTGCTACTGATAGGGCTTTTTTTACATATGAAAATGGCAAGCGCATTGACGCATATATGCATTACATCATAAATAAGTTACCTAAAACACTAAAGCATTATCTACTCGCACCATTATTAGTTGAAATATCCATACATAATAATACAAATGGCCAATTCACTTCTTTTTATAAAGACCAAACTGGTAAAGGAAAATACGGCGGGTCAAAAGAAATAGATTTAAAACGAATTGTATCGCCCATAAAATTACCCTATCCTATTTTTTGCAAAAAAGGTACCAAAAATGTTACTGTTTCGCAAATGGATACAAATGAATGGGTTAAAACATTGCCCAAACTGGATGTAGTATATTATGACCCACCGTACAATAAACATCCTTATTGTATTTACTACTTTTTATTAGATATTGTAAATAATTGGGACACTAATATTGAAATACCCGATACATACAGAGGACAACCAAAAAATTGGAATAAATCCAATTATTGTAGTAGAAAGCACGCAACAAAGACATTCGAAGATTTAATTTTAAATACAAACTCGAGATACATTATTGTTTCATATAATAACGGAGGCATTATTCCTTTAACCAAATTAGATTCTATATTAAAAAGTCACGGAACAGTAGAAAAAATACCCATAATACACAACACTTATAATAAATTAAAAGGAATTGCTAACTATAAACGAAAGGAAGTAAAAAAAGAAACGAAAGAGTTTTTGTGGATTTTGGAAAAAAAACATTGAAGAGGCTGTTTTTTTTTGTTTTGTTTTTTGTTTTTTTGTTTTTTGTTTTTCAAGGGTTGTGTTGCTTATTCACATTGAATTGGCATAGACGCATATATGCGTGCTTGTATCGGATCGTTTAGATCAACTGTTGAACTGAACTTATCCTTAAGGGTATCCGCGGTTAGTTCTAGGCACTTTTTTCTTCTAACACGCGGAACATGTTGACTGACTGTCGTATTGGCCTCTGGACGAGAACGATTGGAAATCCAAATCTTCCAATACCCTTTCTTTGAATACGGGACAATCCATGGAATAGATGCCTTTAAATTCAACAATACATCTGTAGCATTATAGTAAGGATACCCGCCCCACTTACCTCTAGCAAAATGTATGAATACGCGATTGTGTTTTTCATCTTTTTTCACAATATCGATTCGCTCAATAAAGCCAACATTTTGTGACTTTATCACGGCAAACACCTTCTCTTTTGTTACATGACTGTAAACAAATGGGATACAAAGGGATATGCCTGTCGCATCGTTGCTGTTGTGGTCAAATGCGTTGTTGGTTGATGTAATAGAACTCATAGTGTTTAGTGGGTGTGTGTTTATATGTAATGCGTTGATTGTTTTACTTATTGTTTAATAGTTTAGATATATAGGTTTGTATTTTTTGTCAATTTACATTTTTTATTAAATTTATTATTTATAATTTATTATTTTCTAACAATAAACTATAATGTCTTTGGCTGTACTAAAACGGAAATTAGATAATAAAGAACGACACCGCAGAATAAATGCTGCTTCAGGAGGGTATAAAATAGCGGTTACCAATACTGGTTCAAATAAAAGTAACTGCAGTAGTAGTTCTGTTGAAAAAAAATTAATTGTTCAACAATCGTATCGTACTTTATATCGAAGTAGAATTCAAAAATTTGTTGAACCTAGAACTACATATAAAAAAATGCCAGAAAGTAGCAGTGATCAGTATATTGAAAATAAAAAATCACATCAAATAAATGATAATGTATCAGGAGTTACACCGACTGATAATAAAATGCTAACGGCCGGAGAACAAATAGCACGGGTTAAAGCTAGAAGAATTTGTAAAAACGAAACTGGTTCTTGCAATAACTATGAGATGGAAATTTCAGGCAATTCTGCTTCCAAATCAGTATGCCCATAAGTCGATACACGTAGCTCTCCGGTATCGATTAATTCTTTGTCTAAATTTATTTTTAAATTTTTAATCTTGTACTTTCTAATCATTTTATTACACTTTTTACTAAATATAATGTATTCTTTTACATCATCCGATATGATATTTTTACAGTGCCTGCATAAGTAAAAACAAAAATCGCAATCTTTATTTATATAAGTAGAACGCTCAAATTGGGTAGTATATGAAGTATACACTCCGCATTTTACACAACCTTGTATCCATCCCTCTTCAGGCATATTTGTGTTTTCATGTAATTCTATTTTTTCAGATATATTATTAGTATCCATACTATAAAATGATCTAATTGGAAAACATTTGTTATTTTTTTTTAAGATACTCATTTTATTATACTATAAAAAATTATTATAGTATAATACATAATACGATATTGTTCTAATTAGCATATATTTGCGTCCATGATCTCGCTGTATTATTATATGTTTCACGGTCATTTACATATTGATCAGCTATATCAACTACTAACGGGTCGTCCGGATTAGGGTCAGTTAGCAAACTACATAATGAAAGCAAAACCTTGGATATAGTTAACGCAGGACTCCAATTTTCTTTAAAAATATCCAAACAAATAAATCCTCCGCTATTAATATTCGGATGATATATTTTAGTTATGAACCTAACCTTTGGAGGTTTAAATGGATAATTGTTAGGAAATTGTATATCTAGATTAAAAACCCCTCCCTCGTATACAGTTTGTGTTGGTCCTATAATAGTCCCTTCCCAATGAAAAAGGTCTTCCTCTATTGGACCAGCACTGCAATTATCAGGAGTATCTTTTAATAGCAGTGTTAATTCTCTTTGAATGCGCATTGATGACGACATATAACTTTTTATTATATAGTTAGACTTGATTAGGTTTAGATTGTTTTAACAAATAATATTTATTTATAATAAACAAAAACGAGGACAGTTGTCCCCTATTTTTGTTTTTTGTTTTTTGTTTTTTGTTTTTTGTTTTTGTTTTTTGTTTTTTATTAGTATTTATATATTTAATAAGTCTCGCAATCACTATCATCGCTATCAGAATCTATTTCATCTCCCCAATTCCAGCCTGCTATATGAGAAGGCGTAAGCAACATTTCATGTGCTTTCTTAACATTTTCTACTATAGAGTTTAAATCGGTTCCTATCTGAGTCATTGAAGGAAATTGTTCTGTTTTTTTTTCAACTTCTTGTTTTTCAAATTTTTTATCCGTTTTTACAGCAGACGATACTCCCTTTCCCCACGCTCCCTTCAATGGACTGGAGGTTTTTACCACTGATGGCACGCCTTCAATCTTGTCAATACCTTCGTCGTCGTCAATCCCTTCGTCGTCGATCAGAGCAGCGAATTTATTTACATTTTTAATTGGCATTGCTTTTGGCAAAGTATCTTGTCGATAAGGTTGATGGGAACGAAATTTATCGTTCGACTTTGGTACAGTTCTCCAGTCTCTACCCCCTTTGTCTTTCGATCTAAGTGAGTTTCTTGCATCCCCCCGTTCTCGTGGTCGCCGGTGCCTTTCTCGTCCCCGCCCTCGTCCCCGTCCTGTAAAATTACCATCGTGTTTGTGTTTGATGCGATATCTGGTATGATCTGAGTTAGACGAATTATTGTATCGATAACCACGATTGGTTTCGTTAATTCGAGAGTTAGAAGTTCGTTGGTCGCTGGTGTTGAATTGAGACATATCTGATAAATATTTGTGTTTTATTGAATAATGTTTTTGGCGTTGTTTAATTATCGATAATTAATAGTTGTAAATTTTTGTCAATTTACAAAAAAAAATACAAAAAACAAAAATAAGACAAAAAAAAGGTGTTTTTTTGTTTTTTTGTTTTTTTGTTTTTTACAATACTGTAGTATAATAGAGTAATATTAGTTAGGACATTCTTCTTTATTAAACAAGAAATCAGCTGTCTCTTGTTTGCTTCGTTTTATTTCTAAACAATATTCATCTAATGTATAGGTGCCTTTAGTAGCAAATGTTGATACAAAGTAAAAGATATCTATCTTATTAGCCATCTGTCCTATTCTATAAATTCTAGCGATCGCTTGTTTTTCTACAGCAGGATTCCAGTGAGGAGATACAAAATATACTTGTTGATATTGCTGTAAATTTAATCCATCTGAACCAGCTTTGATTTGGATCAACAATACATCGTATTCCATAGAATTAACCAGTTCATTTTTCTTTTTTAAGTTAGTCTTTCCGTTTATTACTCCTACTTTATAAGATGTCATGATTAATTGCTGTTTAATAAACTCCATTTCTTTATGAAATGTGTAAAATACTATTTTTTTTTTACTTTTTTCGTACTTATTTATAGTATCAACTAGTTTCGTTAATTTACTACTGGACATTTTAATAAAATTGGGCATTTCTACATTATCATCTCGTTCCAAATCGTATGCTTTTTTTACACATTTCTCAATCATCTTAACACTACTACAGCATTGTTTCGCTCTTAGCATATAAGTAAGTGGGATTGTACCGATGTTTCCAATTATAGGATAATTCAGCTTTCCCGTAATTTTACTACACATCAGCCTAGAATGAACATCGATCATAAGCTGTCGTTCTTCATTTGTAGAAGGAGCGACTTTTACTATCTCTTTGTTTAATATCGGCATTTTGATTTTTACTTCTTTTTTAGTTCTGACAAGCATAATGCTCTGTATGTAGTCACGCTGTTCTACAGTAGCGACCTTGCCTAACACATCCTTCCCTTCTGGAAGATTCAATACTTTACATATATTAATTACATCTTTCCACGCGTTTTGAACAGGTGTTCCGGTTACCATCCATTTTATATTTGCTTCTATCTTCATCGCATTTGTAAATACACGTGTCTTTTTTGTCCGCATATTATGCGACTCATCGTATATGATACGCTCCCACTTAATTTCTTTTAACGACGACCCAAGCATACCATATGTTGTAATAAATATTCGCTTAGACATAATTTCTTTTTGTTCCTCCAAATCATTATTATAGACGAACCCTTTTGCGAAAGCACCATGAAATACTTGAGGAGTTCGACCTAGTAATTCTAAAATTTTGTCTCGCCATTGCTCGATAAGTGATTTTGGCACTACAATCAATGTATTTTTCTTTGGATTAAGCTTCATACATGCAATCATTAGCAACGTTTTACCTAATCCCATTTCATCACATAATAGCCCTCCACCCTGTTTTTCTCTTTTGTAACACCATTCAAATCCTTTAATTTGATGGTCTTTAACATCATAATCATTTGACCTTACAAACTCGCAAAATTTGCCTGTTATCTGCTTGGAAGTAATCATTATACGGTATTATATAGGTATGGTAGAGTAATGTATTATGTAGTTATTCTTATTATTTATTGATTGCTCTATAGAACTGTTTTTTTATCAATTTGGATTTTATGAGAGTTGGAAATTAGGGTTATAATATAAATTGATTTGTCGTATTATTTATTAAAAATTAATAATAAGATATAAATAATAGAATGACTGCCATCATTTCGAACAGTAACAACGCGACCGTTCAAAAAAAATATGATTTGATTTGTGAAAATTTAAGTGAATTCAATACATCTCTTTGGGACGATCTGCATTATTTTATTACAAATAACCCTGGTAAACTTACAGAATATTATGTTAATAATTATAAACATCATGCATTTACAATAGATTCATTTGAATATTTATTATGTCAAATAAATAGAAATAGAAATACATTTCACAACATAGGACCGTTTATTCAAAAAAATAATAAATGGTATTGTAAATCTAAAACCAAGTACGATCTGATAAGTATCATTAATTATCAGCAACAAGAGATCGACCGATTAAATAATATAGTATCTTTACATAATCTGTCGATTAATAACTGTTGAATTATCGTCGTAATGAACCTACCCAATTATGGTAGGAGTTGTCTATTGTGGAACCCGACCTTCCCGCCGCTATACTATTATCAGTAACATTATCTATTCTCGAAACCGATGTAATACAATAATTTTTTTCTATTTTTTTTTCCAGTTCTTCTATTATTTGCCTAATTTTTGAACATGACTCTTGAGTTATTATTTTCATATTGTTATTAAATGAAATATCTGTCATATTATTCTTTTACATTATTTAAGAAAAATATGTTAATTATCATACTCATCAAATTCAGCCAATAAAGCAGGATCAAATATACCACCGACTGGTACCCCATATTCTTGAATATAAAGCAAATACCGAACATCAACAGAAACATCTGCTTCTACTACTGCTCTAATAACTTCTGGCGCTTGTCTAGTTATTAAATTTCCTCCCAAATCTGTAATGCGATCATCTAATCGTTGTAATTCTTCGGATAATATTCTATAATCACTTCGCCCTTTTGCTGTAATTTGAAGAATAGAAATCCCAATACTTGCTAAATAGCTAGTATCCTCATCTGATACATATTTGTTTAAACCAGCAATCACATTTGAATAATTATTCAAAATATAATCGTCCAATTCATCTGTGTTATCGTTTAAATAATCATTGATAAATTGAGGTTTTAAATTTACATTAATATAAGATTGCAATTTTTGAACCAAAGCAGAATTACCACCTCCCCCCACTGAAAATCCTATTGTATTTTGATTTTTTGATATTAATTTTTTTAAAACGCCAACCGACGATGCTTTCCGTGGCATATATAATGAATTTACATATTATTATTGAATATTTATTTGAATAAACGGTTCAAGAAAGTGATGTTTTTGGAAAAGCGAAGTTCTTGTTATTGGCGTAAACAATTGTATTTGTTTGGGAGAGAAATGCTCCTGTATTTTTTTTAGTGAAAACAGTAGCATTGTTAGATATGGCTGTATTTAAATATGTGTGATTTTCTACAAAATAAGGTGTTTTTAATCCACAATCTTTCTCTCCCCCTCTAGTATTACTATATGGCCAATTCGTGCCTCCAAGCATTTCACTATCTTCAATGGGATTGTTCGATGCGTCCAGTTGAATACCTGAGTAGTCTACACGGGTAACATTCCAATCGTCTACGTTTTTGACTGCAATCTTGTCGGTAGAACTATCTAAATAGGTTGTGTAATTACAACTTGCGTCGCTGCATATAGTGTGTCCTTTTACCGTGGATAAAAATGTATCGTAACTCTTTACCATTGATATTTTTGAATTTGAGTTTGTCATGGTTATTTGTTGATTGTTGTTATTGCGTGATTTATAAAGGTAAATGTCTTTTTTTTGTTTTGTATGAGCCGATGCCGATGTTGATTCATCGTTTTTTCCAAACATAGAAGCGTTCATTTATATATAGATAGTATTTAATGTTTAAAATATAAAATTGAACAAAAATATTATTTATTATTTACAATTGTAAATAAAAAAATGGAAACAAATAAAAAAGACGGTAGATGGTCCAACAAACAAAAAGAAGAAATGAGGCTGAAACAAATGCGAGATAATCCAGATATGTTAAAAAATTCTATCGAGTCCAGCCTTGGATTGACTATAAATGAAATAAAGGTAATAGGTGGACGTGATAAATCGTATGATCTTACAGTCACGGTCATCGACCAATATAACAACATTCGTGGAAAAAAAAATATTGAGTTAAAGGGTTCCACAGACATTAACTTTGATAAAATAATACCATATGCCTCTCTTTCTAGTCCTGGTATTACACAAACAATTAATGAGACGGCAAAGGACAAAATATTTGACCCTATTAAATTGGAACTTTACAGGACATTACCTTATTTAAAAAGGAAGTATGACATCGTAGAACCGATTCCTACAGTTGTAGAATGGTTATCTGATGCTTGCTGTGCCGCGCCAAAAACACCTCTTCGAAAGAGACTTAAATCACTCCGAAAAACAAATAACCAATTAAAAAATGATTTGACTAATATTGAAATAGACTCCGTAAATAAATTCACAATCTCAGTATACAACAACGATGATATTAAAAAAAAATTACATGATATGGCTTCGCAAAAATTAAGGTCAAAAATGCAGGTAAAAGATATTATTGTGATTTGTAAATATCCCAGTAATGATTCATTAATCCCTACGGAAATAAGATCGTACAATTCGTATCAAATTACTGAGACAAAAATCGGTCTGATTTCATATTTCCAAAAATATATGCTCCCTACATTAATGTTCAAAACTAACTTGTCGGGTGAAAATTGGATGACGGTTCCAATTAGACCGAGACGACGAAATGGTGTAGGGGCATGTAATTTAACCTGGAGTGTTTAGTTTAAATATATAATATAATTATTACACAATAAATACAACACACGGTAAATAATATACATTTTTTTATACATAACTAGTAAATGTTCGCTACATACGATTTAGAGAAATGGCCATTGGTGTATGTTAATATGGTAGGAGACATTAAAACGTATGTAGATTATAAACATTTTACATCTACGTGGATGGATTTGTATAACAGACTAGAACCATTTACTATGCTTTTTGACGCTACCAAATTTGGGGATGTTAGTATGTTTTATGCGATCAAGATGGCGATGTTTATAAAGAAAATAAAGAGAAAACGACCTCAATATTTACAAAAAAGTATTATTATGCTGGAAAGCAAGTGGTTGAAACATTTGGTAGGATTGATGTTTTTTATTGAAGCACCGGCGGCTCCAGTTTATGTGTATTATACAGATGAACATGGAAAGAAAACATTAGATGAATTAGTTTCATTAGTAGAAAAGGGAGAGATAAATAGTTTTCATAAATACAGTCCATCTCGTTAATTAATATATAGCCATTACTATATATTAAATGGGAGCAGGAATACTACCATTTACGATATACAAGGGCCGTGTCATGTTTTTATTTGGAAGGGAAAACAAAGATAAAACCGGCGACAACGCTAAAAAAGGAAGATGGTCTGATTTTGGAGGGAGTAAAGAAGGAATGGAAAGTTATTCAGAAACAGCAATTCGAGAAGGTTTTGAAGAAAGTAGTGGTTTTTTCGGAGATAAAGAACATATACAACAATTGGTTCGTGAAAAATGTATCAAAGAAATAGAACACCATAGATATAAAACATTTGTAGTCTATATTCCATACGATCCTAATATTGTTGGGAATTTTAGAAGACACTTTCTTTATGTAAAAAAAAATAAAACAGAACAGTATAGAACCAAGGGGTTATACGAAAAGGACATGGTGAAATGGGTTTCGTATAATGATCTAAAGGAATTCAAACATAGTGCAAGAATATTTTATAAAGGAATTATAACAAAACTAATCAGAACGATGTAACTTATTACAAATAAAATTCAAATATTAATATTTGAATTTTATTATTTTATACAATAATCAATAATTAAAATGTAACGGATTATCATCTAAATCAACCATCTCGGCGGGTTGCATCTTACTTGAATTGTTTGCTTCTAATTCAACAGAAATTATTTCATTTTTAATATCATTAAACATATCCGCTGGTTCATATAATGAGTTGCCGTATTTACCTTTATACAAATTTTTACCATACCCTAATACTGGATCATCAGTCGTATCTGATGTGTTATTTTTCGATTCTTTTACAGTATTAAACGATCTACTGTTTCTTAAAATCGTTGATTTATGTTTGAGTTGAACATGTTCAATCATTTGATATGTTGATTTTAAAAATCCCTTTCTACAAAAAGGACAGCTTCTAATAACTGGCATTAATATACTTATTGTATTATTTTTATATTATTATTTGCATTTGTATATTATACCAAAGTAACTGATATCTTCCAAATATGACCATCAAATATGTTCCTATTATTGTTTCCACTTACATCAGTGGTTTGCTGTGTGAGAGTACAGTTGATTGAGTCAGGATTTCCCATCCATCCATAACACTCAGCGGTTGTAACGCCCGAAGCATCCGTTCCTCCAGGAAAAATATGATGTAGCTTTAAATCGTTTAATGTTCCACCAACACCGCCACTAGCGTCTACAAGTGCTTCAAACTCCAAATTAATAAAATTTCTAACATAAAAATTTACTTTGTCTCCTGGTAAAAAAGGAAGCTTATACACAAATGTTTTTATATCTTGGTCCGCGCCGCTTAAATCGGACATTTCACTAATACGCTGTCGCCGTGTAGAATTATTGCTAATATCGGTTATCATTTGTTCGTACATAGATTTCAACAATATGTTCGAACGCCCTTCGGATACATTTCTAGATATACCTAGATCCGCATTTACCCCTGTTAACTTTTTTGTAGAAGCAGAAATATTCGAAGATATATCTCCTCCAAAACTTTCGTTTATTTGTGATGCAAATATCGCAAGATTCGCGTCTGATTCTATGTAATTAATCAAAGTTGTTTCATCTTTAATAAATGTTTGCGCCAATGGGTTACCTAAAAGATGCGTGCATAATACACGAATCATACATTCGGCGTAACTCGTCCCTGTATTACCAGTCAACGAATATTCATATATATTTTGAGACGGGTCCCGACCCTGTACAGATGGTCCAATAGGAACATTTTTAGAGATATCCGTTGTATCAAATACTAATTTATTATTTCTTAATAAGGTTTGTGCTATAAATTCACTAAAATTAGATACATAATATTCTTGATTCGATTCGCTTCCATTATTATCCGCTCTTGCCCAAAATAAGCTATCTCCGCCACTAATATCACCAACTAAAAATAAATTTTCCCATCTAGACGCGGAAACATCTATCGCGGTAGACGCCCATACTAAATGATGTTCAACTAACTCCTCCGATGGTATTTCTCCAAATAATGTAAGATCACCGCTTATGTCAAATATAACAGGAATTTCGAAAACTAAATTTCCACTCATTGTATTATATATATATAGTTAGATAATTCAAATAAATCATATTAATCTACCAAAACATGTATATTCCAGATTGTATCCTTAATATTATATTTTTTTAATGAATTAGGTGCCTTTATTAAGCATTGGAAATTTAATATAAACCTGTCTTCATCGAATAATTTAATTATAGTTTTAATCGAACATGAATCGTTGTTATATGTTTCAACATCTAGAAATTTATAAATCATCGTGTCTATTGCGTCTTCGATGTCATTTCTAAGCATTCTTAAATTATTAAACGGTGAGGTTATTGTATGGTCTTTAAAAATAGCGTTGGATAACATCGCGACATAATGACCATGTAAATGTTGAACTGGAGAATTGTATGAAATATCGGTGATATTGTTTAATTTGTAACTTAATGCTTTTTTTATATTATTAAATAGAAATACACTATATTTTGAATTAATTTCTAAAGATAACTGGTTTATTTTAATATACTTTTTAGTTGGATTAATAGTTTCACGCAATAATTTCCCATTAATTACACGTATTGCTTCCAAGTTATATGTTTCTATCTCTTTGTTATTTATTTGAGGCGATATATTCGGTGTTTTTATTTTTAAAATCGAATATTTACTTAAATCCATATAAATATCATGATATTTATATATCATCTTTCGTACAATATGTCAAATTCTAGCGCGAATGAATAATCATTGTAGTTCATATCTATTTCCATACCATATTCATCTATTAATTGAATTTGTAATTTATCGATATTTACTGGACCAAAATAATGTCTTTTTTTAGTTATTTTATCAGAATTATCATCGAAAAGTACCGCACCCTTTCCCTCGCGCATCGGAATTCTTGCTAATATGTGCTTTCTTAGAAATGAATTTTCATAAAGTATGGTACATACCTCTTGAGTCGTGTTTTTAAAATCATTTACACACAAAAAAATATATTTACACCCTGCCAAATCAACGGTCCCTTCGCCTGTGTAAGATTGTTGTCCTTTATATGATTTTTTTCGGAATCCTAAGATCCACCCTAATGATTTCATAGGAGGAGCGTTCGTATGGACTAAATTACTAAAATCAATCTCAAGTAGATCTCCTATACTACCGCTTATAGTCGTTCTCATAGTGACAGCATCTATTAGTATAGAACACCCTGAGTATGATAAAGAATTTACATCAGTAGATATTCCAGTTATATTACTTTCAAGAGTAACTGTATCGTAATTTCCACTATTTATTGTTACGGTATTAATTGCAGTAATTCCATTAACACCTGTTTTTGTTATTTTAAACCCATTTGTTCCTAATGTTTGTGATATTACATGTTGTATATTTGCTATCTCCATAGACGACATTTTCATGGAAATAACATTTTTTAAAGGAGTTGCTAGATTAATAGTATAATTTGTACTTTTTGTTGAAAAATAATTTTTTCTAAATTTAGTATCTATGCTTAATTGACTATGTATTACAGAACGTTTTAATTCATTCACAAGACCTTTATTTATAGGACTTATATAAACAGATTCCAACTCTGATTTCTTTCTATCTTTAACCACAGAAGCAAGTGACTTCATATCTTGCTGTAGGTCTGTAATAGAGTAAGATTCATCCATTATCCCGGCAAGATGCTGGTCGCCTTTCATATTTAACTTCTCTTTTAATGAGTATTCTATTCGCTTTATAAAATCAACTATTTTACTTTTCTCTTGTATATTTAAATTTAAATTAGATATCGCTTTTACCTTTTCTTCAATCTTTTGTTTCAACTGATAATAGTTGTATTTTTCATCATCTGGCAATCGTATAAATAACTTCATGTCGTTCACTGTATAATTATCCACATTTAAATCAATATTTAATTTACCTATAGTACTAGTAGGAGGCTTTCGTAAATGAGATTGTTTTGATTGTAAAATACTGTTATGTTTTTCTTCTAATTTGATGTTTTTTTTCATTATAATAGTTTGTTGATTTATAATAAAAAAATATTATATTAATGATTTTCTAATTTAATTATTTTGTATTGTTAAAAGTATACTTGTTGGTTTAAGCATTTTTTTCATTATATTCTGCCATTTCATTCTCATATCGTTCCTTATCTACAGCATTCATAGTTTCGTATTTCTTCTTATTATCTACACTAAGTTTCCTCCACATGGCACCCAATTCTTTGGCAATAACGCCGATATTAACCTTGCCACCCTTCTTTCTTGCCTTTTTCAACAAAGCAGGGCGTTTTTCATCGCAATAAAAGAAGTATCCTGATTTAGCCTTCTTTGGAAGATTTTTATTTTTCTTCGCCTTCATCTTCATCTTTTCTCCAACAAACATATCCATCAGTTCATTGATTTTATCGGTATGACCTAGTTCTAGGCAAACATTGCGTAGTAGCGCGGCATGGGACTCATACCAGTTATCGTAAAGACTGACAGTATTATTATGAAATAGTAAACTCATGATTATTATGAATTAGTATAATAGAATATATTTAAATCAATTTTAAACAACTATTTTACTTTTTGTAAATATTGGATTAAAATTGATTTAACCCAATATTTTACTCTAAATTTTATAAATAAAACTTATTATTTTGGTATAAATTTTATTCGTATAATTTGATATAGAATACACGATGAATAAAAATACAGGCAATAATTTGAATTTAGATGAAACATGTAAAACAAATCGCGCTATTGCTGAAATGATGAAGAAATATAAAAAAGAAACGAATCGTCTTAAAAAGGAGAACGCGATGTTAAAAAAGAAAGAAGAAGACGAATTTACACAATTGGTATACGAAACTGGAATCCCTGTTTGTTACGATAATAAAATAACAATATTAGATAAAAAAACAAACAAAATTATTGATATCAGCGATAAAAATATTTAAATAGTTTTATTTCAAGTCTGTTACGCTGTAGCATGTTAGTAATTCGGAGCGCGCCGTGACTTTTGCGTTGGCACATTCTCCATCATTAATCTCGCTATTTGTTATCATATCTTGTATTGCTTTTTTAGAATCAATGCTATTTTTATTCAATATAAGCGCTTTGTAAAAACTTACGCTAATAAGCGTATAGTTCACAGAACCCGTTTTTTGTAAATTTTTTGCGAAATTATAATAATATACGGAATCTTTATACTGTAAATATTGTTTGTAATCTGAATATTGATTATGTGACATTACTAACTGTTATATTATATATTTACAAATTAAATATATAAAATAAATTATTGAATAGATATTTATATTTAAATTATTTACATAACGGACTGTAAATCATCATCATAAAACATAAAACTGGAAATAGCATAAGAGAAATGGTAAGTAACTTAAATGGAATATACGCTAATATCGTAATACATTTAAAACACAGTGATTTCCTTTTTTCAACAATATTAGTTTGATTAACAGTGTACGATACGAAGACATTATCATATATATCATCCGCCGATTCAGGTAAATATTTAAAATACATTTCTTCGAATTCATTGTCTAGATTCATCAAAAATTCCATCGCCACGCAATTAAGAACCATATCGTATATGTTATCTTCCTTAAATATGATCCATAAATTAGCTACATATACAAATAAGTTAAATCCAAACTCTTGAAATGTATCTATCATTACTAATATATCAATCGTTGGAGTTAATTTTTGAAGGCGTGTTCTATCAGTTAAATTATCCCAAAGAAAAAATGAACGAACAAAATATACCGATGAAGCTCCAAACATAATTAGTTTACGCTTCCAATCCGATTTATTAGGACAAAAACTTCCATCAAAATTGTCAAATTCATTTGCTACCATAGCAACATATATTGACCATTGAGCTATAAATATGATTATTGGTAATGCAGCGAGCAATGAAAACACATGAGAACAATAAAATGCATTCTTTTCTTTTAATTTTTCATTTTTATAACCGCGCGTGAGATGGTATTTAAACAGTGAAAACATACCGAATTTGGGGTCTGTAAGAATTATATCCGCCTTTTCATCTTGAGTATGCTCTATTTCACTCATAGTAAACCCTCTTGAAGGAGTTGTACAATCCGCAATTATTTTTTTACTGTGTTCTGTTCCTATTAACAAGTCATCATGCATTTTGGCATATAAATGGTTGCATAAAAAACAGAGATTTTCGTATATAATACTACATATTGTTTTCTTTTTATGAAAAAGAATTGTTGTATTATTAGTTGACATTAATGAATACATATTAATAATTATATTTAACTTAATTTAATAAATTGATTAGACATTATCGCACAAACAACCATGTAGTTTAGTTTATAAAAAACATTATGGATTCTTATTCAAGCACTTTTAAATATAAAACGAAAATGATTGACAACCTTTCCGCAAATTGTGGGAGAGAAAAATGGGAAATGAATGCTATAGAACAAGCAGAATGTGTACAAGATGATATCACGATTCTTGTATATTTTATGCTATTTGTATTCTATATGCTATTGTTCTCAAGTTTAGAAACTCGTCGATGAATATGTTATTTAAAAATAACTTAAAAGAAATAACATAGTATATTTAGGCGGGTGAATAAGCCGATGTGCTCGAATAGCTCAGTTGGTTAGAGCGTGCGACTGTTAATCGCGAGGTCACAGGTTCGACCCCTGTTTTGAGCGAAGGTGACGACCTTATAATACGTATAAAGGGAAATGATGCTTGTTTGAGATTTAAGGGGCTTTATGAGATTGGGAAATGTTGCTATGCTGGATGACTTATAACCGGACATAGCTCAGATGGAAGAGCGGTTGACTGTAGATCAATTGGTCCTGTGTTCGATTCACAGTGTCCGGATCTAACTTAAATTCGAAAGAATTTGTTAAGTTAAATTATTGTTGTAATTTTAGCGACATGGCGCAGGGGAAGCGTGTTGGGCCCATAACCCAAAGGTCGCCAGATCGAAACTGGCTGTCGCTATAAATATGGTTATTTGCCCGAGTGGTCTAAGGGGCTCGACTTAAGATCGAGTGTATTCGTACGCGTGGGTTCAAACCCCACAATAACCAAATGATACACGATAGGTGTAACTCGCTCGTTTAGCTCAGTTGGTAGAGCGTGGGTCTTATGAGCCCAAGGTCGTGGGTTCGACCCCCACATCGAGCAAAGGTGTTCCTAATTAATAAATAAAATTTATTTAAACATATGTTAGTATTTTTAATTAACATATATTTACTTACACATGTATTCTATCTGGCTTTTAATAACTCACTGTAGTTGTTTATTTCCATTGGGAGTATTTATGTGGAATTATAAAATAAGAAAAGAAACAGAAAGTATTTTTATCATTTTTCGGTTTCTGTATACCCTATTGTTTTCACTGATGTATCATTCTTACCATGTAGAACAAGACGAATTTTTCAAATTGCAAGATAAATACAGAAATATTTGGGTATTCTTAGACGGACAACAATCCGCTAGTTTAATTGTAAATACGGTATTATATTGTTGTAGAATTAGAGAACCTTGGATTTATGTTTTGTCTTATAATATCGATACATTAATATTAATAATGTATTTTTTTGACTTATATATTTTAAATATATATTTCCTTGTATTAACAACGTTTATTACATTCGTATTTAAATACAAAACAATTGTTCGATATATTAAATTTTTTTACTACACCTCGTTGTTGTGTTTTTTGTTTTGCGGATCCGCTTTCTTTTGTTATTTTTATTATCAAGGAACGGGATACGACAACTATATTTTATTTCATTCAATATGGCATGTATTAATATTTGGGACAGCTGGATTCGGAGGCATATTACGCTACAAATTAAATAATAAACTATACCCTATTGGAAATCGCCCATCGTTAAATTCGATTTAAATATCAAAACTGAAAAATTATTATTTTGATTGATTAATCGCCATTGCTTTGATGCGATTGAGGCGATCCATTTGTCCAATTTTGTTCTGCATATTAGTTTTTAATGTCGTGGTCACTCCGGTTCGAGTCTGTTGGTTTGTTAAATTTGACATATTGTGTGTTGTAGCTGGTGCCGTGTTATATGTTTTTAATTTGCGGTTATTTCCACTGGGTGTTCCAAAGTTAAGTGTATTAAAATAACTATTTTTAATACTATTTGGATACTGATAATTAGCATCTACAGTTTTCGCTTTATTTGGACGAGGTGGGTTTTCTCGTGGCTGTGATATTCCTATGTTTTTTCCTAAGGTTGACATTCTTACGATGGTTTATATAATAGTAGTATAATTTATTTTGTTAAAATGGTTTAAATAAAATAGAATATACACTCTATAGATTAAATGATTGATTTTTCATTTGAAAAGGAATTGGCACAGAAAAATTATTGTAAAATGGTTAAGTTAAGTCATTATCATACTAATTGGAATGATGAACTTGAAAGAGATATACAACACCATTGGGTATATTCTAAAAAAAATAAGGAATGTGCTATGATCTCTTTAGACCATGATGTTTTAAATGATAAATGGGCACTGTCTTATCCTATCAAAGGGTCTAAAATTAACTATAGAATACTTGTAAATTCAAAAAACGAAGCAATTGATCATCTTAAATTTATATTAAATCAAAACGCTTTAGAATAATTAAATCGTAAATTGATTTAAATTAACATACATATTTTGTTATTATTAAACTTGAAAATACTAACAAAACAAAACAATATGAATCCTATTACTGAAACCCGTATAAATAGTGTTGCGTGTGGAGATGAGATTAGTGGTTATAAAAGTGGCGAAGAAAAACACGGGGACGAGTTTGGTGAATGCGCAGTTTGTTACGATGAACTAAACGATAAAAATACAGTTGCTACTCCATGCGGACATTTGTTTTGCACTAAATGCTTCTTTAAATGGTTACGAGAATCAACCACATGCCCAATGTGTAGGAAAAACTATGTAGAATATACTTCATGGGATTACACACGACCATATAGTTCAGAATTGACTCATGAATTCAAACTATTTCGCGATATTATATCACGAAGTTCCGACGCTTTGACCGATCGATACGAAAAAAAAAAACGATTGGACGATTCCATCAAATTAAATGATATTTACATCGAACAAAAGAGGACATCGTGTAGTAGAATTGATAAAGACATGGAATACAAACGGGGATACTATGCGGCCGCGCACTTCCCATTTACTGATTTAGAATTATACAATGCATGTACCGATGATGAAGAAACAAAGGCATGGCAGTCTGGTTTTAAAAATGGGATAAAAGTAAAATATAAGTGGGATCTACTGGAGAGATGCGCAAATATTATAGATCCGTCTATCAAAAATGCGAGAAGAATCTTACGCCGATTGGCGATGACTACTCGTCATGGCATTTCAAGTAGTGCATACGACCATGTTAAAAATAGCATGAATAAAACACTTAGTAAGTTGGCTAAAAAGATTAGTAAGAATGAGTTTATGAGTATATTTAAAGATGGAACGATAACGCAAAAGGATGGCACAGAGTTACAAGTAGGTATAACATTTCAACAATTCATGAAACATGAAAAAATTACTCTAGATCGCACGATGTATACCGACTTTATGTTAGACGATCGAACAAACACATGGTACAAATTGCCGTATTATTTAAACGACGACAAACAAATTTGTTATCTTGATTTTGAAATTAAACTCTATTCAAATAAAGACGAGCAAAATACCCCCTTCTCCTCCTGGTCTAGAATGAACTATAATGAAGAAGACGAAACATCTGATTACGAAGAACGTAATGTCAGAAGGCAACTATTTAAAGAAGGCGTTGATGATTATGTATTGGAAGAGGGAGAGATTATTAGATTGGCAGAAGAAGAACGAGTATGGGTCCCTCCATTTGCTGATGTAACAAGTGATGAACTATTGTGGTAAAATAAAAATAAAAATTAAAATTAAAATTAAAATAAAAATAAAAATTAAAATTAAAATTAAAATCATAAACAAAACCAATATATAACTTATATTGTTTTTGTTTTCTTTATTGAGACATTGATTTACTTTTACTTTTACTTTTTTTACTTTTACTTTTACTTTTACTTTTACTTTTTTTACTTTTACTTTTTTTACTTTTACTTTTTACTTTTTGTCGTTTGCGAGTTTTGGATTTTGATTTGGCAATAGATGGTGTAAGGGAAACCTTTCGTTTGCGCGATAGTGAACGACGCGGGGGAGTTTGCTCTCTTTTTGAAGTATCTTTGGTATCGAATATTTTATACATATACCATCCATTCGCACCTAAGTCGTGTGATTTAGTAGCTTTTTGTCTTCGGTAACCGTCTGAATGTTTTACAAATGTATCCGTTATTGGGTCATAGTAACTAGTTTGACGCGTCATTCGTTGTTTTTGACGGCGTTTGATTTTTGTATTAAAGTCGGTATTAAACAGTTTATACTGCTGTAGTTTGTTTATAAATTCTACCCAACTGCTATGTTTGTATTCTTCATCTTTAGATATCATTGGCAACTTATCAACTGTTTCATTTGCGACAGTTAATACTTCAGCAGACACATTCTTGTTTTTGGAAAAGCCCGTATTCGGACTATGGGCAAATCGATAGCCTAATTTATAGTAATATTTCACAACATATGTTAATGCTGCCAACTTTATTGCCTTGTAATGAGGCGATGATTCGACAATGATATTTAATAATCCCATCAATAATTTTCCAACCCCCCTTTCTTTTGAACAAAGACCGTCTACATACAAACATGGCTCGCCTTCAAATTTCATGTATTCCAAAAAATCACCATTGTATTCATATTCGTCCATCCTTGCTTTGGTACGCATCTGTTTTAGGGTGTGGGGATGGAGATCACGGCACAAAATAAAGCTTTTCATTTTATTGGACATAACCGGTCCTTCTGGTTTAATGTACATTATAATGATATTGGTAGTTGAGTCTAGTTTGTCAAATTCAAAATAGTCTCCATCCATCGCGGGCTCACATGTGTGAACTTCATAATTTTCACCATCATCGTCTTTGACCAGATGCATCGTATTTCTAACTGAAGAACATGCCATGTACCACAATGTCTCCTTATCTATACCTTTGTACGATTTTCTTGGATTGTGTAGATGTACGGGCATGGAAAAATTTTCATTTATTTCAACTGTATTTGGGATGTATCGACTTGTTTTGTTGTATGTTGATAATGCTTGGGGATTGTAAACAATGTGTATACCAGTTGGAATACCACGAATCGTTTCAAACAATTCGATATCTTCTGCTGATTCAGATGAAGATATCGATGAATCATAACTGCTATTGGAACTAGAAATGCTCATTTATATATATATCAGATTTAAAATGAGAAATGAGGACAGTGAATATAAAAATTGATATTATTATATAAACGAATCGCAACTATATAAATTAATACAAGTATGACTTATTTTAAAAACACTGACAAATTAAATGGTGAATCTCAAGAACATCTCGCATTATTTAATATTATGATTAAAAATGATTACACAAATATACACGGTACAGACACCCTTTCTAAATTATTTGATAATTTAAAAGAAGAAGACTTGAATATATTGATAGATTTATACACAAGATTTCCTTTATTGAGAATGAATAAAATAAGCAACTATCTAAATACTCAATGCTTAATGCCATGTGACTTAGATAGTATATTTGTAATTCATATGTACGTGAATGCGTTACAACATTTTATACACCGATAAAATTGATTTGAAAAAAATGCTTAAAAAGATATATTATTAATAAAATAATGACTTCTTCTTTTACCATCAACAGCACGCAACTAAATCTGATCGATTCGCATCGTTTGAGCGACGGCATTAACCAGTATATGGATTGTGAAAATTATTCGTATATAGAAGCAGCTAAGGTTGTTCTACAAAATGAAGGATGGGAACTGAGAAAGGTAAATGGACTCGAACATTATCTTGAATTTCATAATAAAAACACTGGTCAAGTAGCAAACGCGGTTAAATATAAAAATATGTTGGTTCCGGTTACAAACGACCCGTGCGTTACGAATGCGTTTAACATCCAAACAAATGGAATTCATAGTTGGATACAGCCAAATGAATGGCAAAGCACATCTACATATGATACTAGACGAGGTAGGCGATTGATGAAACGGAATCTATGGCGACAAAAAATCAAGGAAAACAACCAGCGAATTAATATGGACATGAGCAAAGAAACGATCTATTAAATAAATATATTGATAATATTAAAAGTCAATAATAAATAAAAATAATTTATTTTTATTTATTTTATTAGTTAATTTTTATTTTCCAGTAGACCCATGTCCACCCGCTCCCCGTTCAGTTTCGTCCAATGTTTCTACTATTTCTACTTTAAAAGGTTCCAACGATGGCATACATATTTGGAAATATCGGTTGTTTTTCTCCATTATTTGATTAGAGTCCCAACAATCAACCGCTGCCATCAAGTTGCCTCTATATCCGCTATCTATAATACCAACATTATTTGCTAGTCTAAATTTTGTTTTGTAAATACTAGATCGGACATTTAAAGTGTACGCACAAGGAACGATCTGTTCCTTATACAATCCGTTCGTATAAACAGCTGCCTTTACCTTTAAATTCACCAATTGTGTCAAAGGAAACTTTGGAGGATTAGTTGCACTGACAAATGATACTTGATTCGGCATAAATAAATCAAATCCAGAATCGACATATTTATTTTTTAACAAATTTTCATTCCATGTATCAACCTTTTCACGGTACATAGACCGCAAGTTGGGATCATCGATTTCGAGCATTAGTTTAAATTTAGGATTATAAGCCATTATAATATTATTATTATTAATGTTTTAAATAGTTTTATTAATTCATTGTTTGATGTAAATATTGATTCTATTAAACATCATTAAATTACGAAATAATGTATTTTTATTTTTTTTTGCTTCTACTTTTTCAAACATATCTTCGTATTGCGACTCCCAATATAAAAGCTCCTTTTCTTGTTCTTCTATAGAAGCTTCTTTGTTTTTAGTAATATTTAGCGTCGGTAACATTTATACTGCTTTATATATAACACAATATACATTATTTGTGTTATTTTATTAGTATTATTATGTTTTTCAATATAAATGAGCCATTCTACTACTAATTTAGATACCAATACATATACTACTTATCATAAGATGTTTTCTTCCTTTTTATATGTTAAAGACATACAAGGCGTTGGTTCAATTATGTTTTATATGAAATATTTTAAACCAAAAGATATAAAAAAATACTACAATGAATTTACACAATATGTTATGTTTTGCTGTATTAAAGCTTTAAATATTTCTAAGAAAGGAGGGTGGTCTACGATTCGTTCCTATGTTAATTTAAACAATTGTAGTATGAATAATTTTTCATTGAAAATATTTAAACATATAAATACCCTAACATCGACTGCTTTTCCAGATACTTTAGATTCTTGCTTTATTTGCTCTACTACGAAAATGTTTAAATTACTATGGGGCATGGTTTATAAAATAATAGATTCCGAAACCAGGGATAAATTTAAATTAGTTGATGATTTTACTATATTATTCGACTAATTTTATACACTCTATATAATTATAGTAAATCATTCTATAATTATAATAAATTTATATATCCATATCAAATGATACTGGCGTGATGTCCCTTCCACAGTTTTCGAAGGTTTCTAAACGATGTTTCGCCCATTCTATGTATACGGGATTATTTACCGCATACTTTTCTACAATTGGACGGTGCTTTTTTATATATTCTTCGCGATTATGAAAATGCTTAATGTATTTTAATTGTTCAGCGCCCTTATCTACTTGTAATCTAGGATAGTAATATCCATAATCTTTCAACATTGGCGAATTATGAACGAGGGGGATCCCCAAATAAAAACATTCTAAAAAAAGATAGTTTAAATCACAGTCTTCTACATAAGAAACTACACAATTGCAATGCTTTTGTAGAATGAACGGAAATGGATATCGACCTTCTACCGAAAATTTCCCTTTTTGGTGTAATTTTGTAGATAAGCAAAAGTTTTTAAAAAATGTTACGTCTTTTACCTTTACAGTGGAGAAAGCATATACACGTTCTACATCTTCAAATGCCTTTTCACATATAGCAATTGGTATAATACAATTTTTTGCTTGCTCCAGATTTGGTTCGCAAATTGCTACCCTAAGGTGTTCTTTTACATCTGTCCTTATTGTATTCATTAAATCGTGTTCTTTAAACAAGTCGTTTCTCCAAAAATATGGTCCTATAAATATATTGTCGGTAGAATAGCGAATTTTGTAGTATTGTAAACAGTATTTGAAATGGGGACTTATCCATATTTGGTTAAATTCAGAGGTAACTATTCCAGACGACCATTTATCGTCTACAATAGAATGAACATCATTATGGTATACGCTGCCTAAAATAATATAAATTATTTTAATACGATGTTCCTTCATTATACTCGATAAACGATTGCTGTAAATTCCCACAATAAATATGTAGTCAAACTCAAATAGTTCGGAATATTTCTCTTTGAAATTGGCAACACGACGTCCGGTTTCATCCCATAATTTACAATAATTAAGAAATCGATATTTTGGATGTTTATAATCTGTTGTAGTTAAAAAATATACATCATACCCACAATTGGTTAAAAAATCATACCACAACATATTGTTTAATCGTAACCCATTACAATGTAAATCCTTTATTTCTTGAGATGTAATTCCAATCTTAAGCCGTTTTGGTTTATCCAGTTTATCCTGTGAAATATCTGTTATTTCCATTATAATTATTTATAATATCTAAACCTTTGTTTTTATTTTATTTGAACGAATACTGTATTAATTATTTATAATGATGTTACCACCTTCCCATCATTAATTCTTTTTTTTTATTACTCTCTAAAATATACCAACTTTTTTTTGAAGATTCCCATTTAGCTCCTAATTTTTTCGCTTCATCTTTTTCGTTATACGGGACATTTAAATACACACGCTTTTCTTTTTGCCGTGACTTTGATTGTTTTTTATTAAGTGATAAATAATACTCCGTTGCGTTATTATAAGTTGCATTTCCCGATACACTATCACTCGTTATGTTTTGAGTATAAGGACATTTATCTACACCTACGGCTTTGTTTGCTAATCTATCTGCATGATCATTTCCAATTGAGTGTTCGTCTGTTCGATTAGTATGTGCTTCTACATGATAAAACTTAATATTTGAATGATTTTTACAATAAAGATATGCGGTTTGAACAAGTTCTAAATTGGGAATAGGCTTGCTTTTATTATTTGGATTTATCCAACTTTTTTTATAACACTTTTCACCATAAGTAGTACAACATCGGATAGCATATCTCGAGTCACTATATATATTAATAATTTGATTGTTTTTTATTTCCTTGTCCAAAATAGTTAACGTTTTTATTATGGCAAGTAATTCGGCAATATTATTCGTTTGCTTTCCATTGTACGATTCACTTGTATTGCGACTGTCGTTTTCTCCAAACCATATTCCGTAACCTGCTCTGGCATACGGTTTTCCATTATTTATACAGGCACCGTCTGTATAAACATTGATTCCCGTATCTATAATTGATTGTTGTTTCGACGACACTTTATGGTTTACTACAAATTGATCCATTGCTTCTTTATATAATTAGTTATGTTTATAATGTAAATATAACTAATTCAATTTTTATTTAATTACTTGATAATTATATTTTATATATTTGTTTAAACTCCTCTATCACATCCCCCTCGCTTTTATAGATTTCTATATCTATACTTTCCTTCATTGTGAATGCCTTGTATATTTTTATTATGTCTGTTATTGGCACCGGTTCATTAACCGTTGAGGGTGGTGGCATAATTTCAGTAAATGTAAAATTATCAAATACATTAATAATTGGTTTTAAAAATACATTTTCTATAACTCGCTCCGGTTCATTTATATATATCATACCCCCTGTTTTCGCTCCTAATTTACAACAATATTCCAGTGATGATGAATGTATCATTATATTACTCGATGATAGTTTGTCATTCAATATTTTTATGATTTCTTTGGTTTTTTTAAACATGTGAGTTATTAATTCGGGGTGTACAATCTTTGTATTAGAAATCATTTCTTTCGTACATTTTTGAATGTCAAATTCATTTGAAGAAAACCTCGCATAAATTGGTAGCGTATTATTTGTAGAATCGTAGATCATTTTTATATTATAAATTGGATTACGAAATAATACGGCGTTTGATATTGGCGATTCTGTATATTCTTTAATAAAAAATACACTAGAATGATGTAGTATTGGCATTTTAATAATATGTTTCTTTTTTAATATATCGTTAACTGTTTGATTTATTTTACTATATATTAATTCACTAAAATTCGTCTTTATATAGTTGTCTTCCATCGATACACCATATTGATTTATTTGCGGTGTATTTTGATCGTCTCTATAGGCTCTATATTTTATTAATATAAATCGATCGTTTAAAATTAGCGTTTTTACACTTGAAACATTATCAGGGTTAGGCGAATTTATCGAATTAATTTGCATTTGAATAATATGTATATTATATGCTACTGTTTTTATTTTAAAGCTTTTAAATAAGTGTTTATGTATTTTTTTTAGGAAATTGGTAACGATTGCTTTAGCAGTTTTCAAGGTTGAGTTATTTGTTTTGATATACAACGGGTAATATTTTTTATTTGGATATTATATAATGATGAATAAACTTTTAGATTCGTTACTTGGTCCACTAGGCCCTGAATTTTGCAATTATTTTTATATTCTTATGATAATTAGTTTAGTAGTTTTGGCTGCTGCTGTTATTGGTGTCGTTCGTCGTTTGTTGATGGACAAAAAGGCAGACATTATTACTCTTTTGGTTATTTTGGTCCAGCCATTGTTGGTTTACTTTGTAAACCGACTTCTTTATACTATGTGCGTTGGTTCTGTAAAGGATAGCCCAATGATGTAAATATATTTAATAACAAATTAATAAATATATTTGGAATGTATTTTAGCAAATACGCATGCTAATTAATTACTATGATAATATATATATATTATTTCGATGCTTAACAATTTTGATTCGGATATTATTTATAATTTTATTGCTGGAGGACTATTAATTGCTATTTCTGGCTATATATCAAAATTTTATAGCTCCTTTCTTAGCGGATTAATATATGGATCATTGCCTTTTGGAGCATATTATTTGTATTTATACTCTATTTATAATGGCGGTACCGAAAAAAATTTAACTACTGATTTAGATAAAGGTATGGATTTTGTCAATGGTTCTGTAATAGGAGGTTTATTATGGGTGTTTATGATACTTATATTGTATTTAAAGATGTCTAATCCAATTACTATCGTGTTTATAGCTTCGGCAATATATTCATTTATTATATTTTTACAAATTCAGGGTGGCAAATTAACTTAGCCATTTTTTGAAAAAGAATGGTTTTGTTGAGGGAATTGAAGAAGTGGACGAGTATGGACCTGGTGAAGTGTTGGTTTGAAAATAACTAAGATTTTGCGGATGCCATTTTTCTATGTATACTCTCATATTTTCCGTCCCCATGCTTTGATTACAGCCAGCACAAATTGGTCGTAAGTTGACAGTTGTTGTGATACCACCTTTGGATTCGGCAATAAAATGCCCCGCTTGCCATTCTCCGTGTTGTGTTATTTTTGTGTTTCTACAACAATAACAATACGAAGCACCATGCTCTTCGCCGATGTATTTGTTCCAAACCTCTTTTCTCACCTGCTTGGGTATTCGCTTTTTTTTTGTTTTGGGGTTGATGTTTTTGATTTTTGGAATAACACGCCCGGTCTGCTCTTGAATAATTTCTTTTACCCAATCAAAACGGTATTCTTGGCCCGTTATTTTGTGCATGCCCAAGTAGAAATTGTTTTGGTCTGCTATTTTTTTGTATACATCCCATTTCACTCCCTTTCTTATTTGCTCGTATGATTCTATCGTCCAATTTTGCATTTGATTGTTTTTGTTTAATACAAGGGTTTTTAATTCAGTTTCAGTAATCGGACCATGGTTCTCCATTTTGATTTCGTTTAGTTTTTCAGTAAGGTACCCCAATGCTTCTAGGAAATCATTTTGTCGGATAAACGGTCGTTTAGGGTGTTTGTTTTTTTTAAATATCTTGGGAAATTGGTTTCGTATGGAAACAAACACTTGTTTCGGAATGTTTTCGTCAATGTTGGGCGACCATTCTGGAAGAGGAGTGTTTTTGTTTAGCAGTTTATAGTTTTCCAACACATGTTGGTAAGTAGGAACAGTGATTAGTTCGATGTTTATTTTTTCCTTGTGGTATTGTTTGTTGTACAATTTCATTATTGTCGTATATCGATGTTGACCGTCCATCAAATAAAACTTATTACGCTCTTCACAGTAATGAACATTAATCGTTCCTATGAAATTAAAGTGATTGTATTTCTTAAAAAATGTTTCTTGGTATTCTTCTATTTCGACAATCGTTTCGGGGATGATAATTCGCTGTTCGCTAGGAATAGAAATGGGGGCACTTACAAGGTCTTTGATACTAACTAAAAAGGTTTCAATGTTGTTGTTTTTAATTAGTTGTTTAGATTTTATAGCCTTATCTGCAAGATGACGCAATGTACTCATTATATAATAACTGAATGCGTGTGTGTTATATGTAAGGGAGAGATGTATTTAAACCAATTACAAAACACTTAAAACATACATAAATGTATTTAAATGCAATACATCGTTTTATAAATATAAACATGGTTATTAAAATTGCGATTTCAGGTAAAATGTGCAGTGGTAAAAGTTTTTGCGCAAAGATGATAAAGAAAAAATACAATAATGCTACGATTTTTAGTTTTGCGGGAAAATTAAAAAAAGTTACACATAATTTGTTTTTCGATAAATTCTCTAATGTTGAAGGCAATGAACATACTATTACACAAATGTATAAAAATAGACAACTTTATGTAGATGTTGGTCAACGAATGAGAGAAGTTGATCCTATGGTATGGGTAAATCATGTAATTAAAGATAGCACTGGATGCAATTTTGCGGTGGTTGATGATCTACGATTTAAAAATGAAATGAAGGCTCTGCAAAAAGATGGTTGGAAAATTATACGATTACATATTCCCAAAGATGCTCAAATGTTAAGATTGGGAAATATGTATATCAACAGTGAACAACATATCGATGGTTTAAATTCAATATCAGAAACTGATTTGGATGATGTGGTTGATGAAGAATACGATTTCGTAGTTAACGAATGGGACAATGCCGGGGAAAAAGTGTTAAAATGGGTGGGTGATTTAGTTGAAAAAGAAAGTAGTGATAATGATAGGCATGGCGATAACTGTGTTATTGTTGATTTTGAAAGTTATATAAAAGACAATGGGGTTATTTGTTAAATTATTAATACTGTGTTTTAAAATATATTTTATAATTTAAAATATATTTTATAAGTATAATTAATTGTATTAAATGACTAATACAAATATTAAAATGGTTGATGCTTTTAATCAAACCGATATGGACTGGAGCAAAGGCCTGAAGTTTGATAAGAATTGGATGGAAAATATTAATGTAGATAAAATTATAAAACAAGCGCAACATATTAACAAGATGTTTGCGATTGATAAATCAAATACAAACGATGAATATTTATTTGAAATGTTAAAAAAAAATACCAGGCCAAACACCAAATCAATATTAAAGAATGTAGGATGCGGGATGATTGGTGGAGGAAGTGCAACTATTTTACCAATATTTGCAAGCTATTTTATGATGAATGGCATGATTTTACTAGTTCTTTCTTGCATGTTAACTTATATTATTTATTTAAAACTCAATAATACATGCATCAACTCTGAATGTTGTTTTAGTTTAAACAAAAATATCGTTTCTCAAATGAAACACGATAGTTGTAATTTCATTAAAATAATCTTACGATGGGTATTGAATTCATCGGTTTGTATTATAAAATCATTTTCTAAAATTACTAGTATTTGTTATACTGTATACAGTAAAGGGGTTCAAGAATTGATTCAAGAATTAGATAATAATTGCGATTCTAACAATTATAGTTGCCACATTAATTAGTTCAACATTTCTTTTTTTTGGTTCGGCGTCTTTGTTTGTTTGATTTCCGACCTCCTTTAAATGTGGTCGAACCCACCTTTTTGATTATATCATTCCGATTTTCAAATGAATTGATATTTCCTAATTTTTTAGAAAAAGCATCCTTTGCTTTTTCAGCAACTCCTGATGTAATATTTCTCGCCGAATCAGCTAGATTTCCAGAATCAACCGTACTCGACGATTGAGGTAGTTTTGTATTATAATCAAACATATTACTTATCAACTGTTTGATTTTTGCCAGTTCAACGGGGTCCATTTCATCATTATTACGATTCTCAACTTCTTCAAATAGTTTTTTTACAGTTAAAGGGTCCATCCCTAGTGTCATTGCTGAGATTTTTTGTATCATTTCATCTCTCTCCTGTTCATTAACCTTTTTCATAATACCGTCATTAACAATTGGTATGTCACTAAATACCGCTTTTACTTTACGGTCATCTAAATGGTTTATTATTTTAGAAGAACGCTTTGTAATATTACCCAAAACAGTCTGTCCTTCAATTAAATTCGAATTTTCCTTTAGTTTTTTCAATATTTCCGATTGATGATTTACAGTTTTTTCATTACTTATTTCATTTTTTTTAGCAAAAAACTTAATAAGAGGCAACGATGTATTACTTATATTTAAAACACATAATTGCGACACAATTTGTTTTCTTAATCCACCACTTGGTGCTGAGCATCCGGACATATTTTAATATATATTGTTATTTTAATTTGGTGTTAATTGATTCTTTTATAAATTGATCAAAAAGATTTACTCCAATTAAGTAAATATAAATATATATATAATAAATATTACTATGCTCTGTCACGATTTAATTTTAAAGGTTGCGGGATACGATGATAGGTCGGGTATTTATTTTACTAAAAAAAATTGGTATAAAAAATGGCGCGCGGAGGGGAGATGGAACAGTGCGATTCGATTGCAACGATGGTACAGAAAAAGGGCGTTCAATAGCTACAAAATAAAGAACGTTTGGAAAAGTAGGGGCTTGATGGTGCGGTTGTATTTAAATATATACTCTAATACATACGAAAGGTTCCTATTATCTCTCCCCGACGCAATTATTGAAAAACAAAATTTACTACATTATATTATGGATTGGGAGACAGATACTATCAATGGATTAGCCAGTGCCTACGAAGTATTTAATAAAAGTCAAAAAAAGAAAAGTGATGTAATTCGGTTCCTTCTTACTAATAATATGACGGTAGACCACTATAATATTCACGGAGTATGATAGATGGTAATAATAAATTAATATAAATAGGTAAATATACATAATTATTTTTATAATTATGTATATTAAATATGGAAATTGTAACGGTCAGTATTATTGTTGGAGGAACTGTGCTATTTTTTATTGGAACACAAATTGTTGGTCTATGCAGTAGAAGTGTAAAAGGTAGCTTGGGCAAAAGAAGAAGAGGAACCTTTTATGGAACGAGTGATACTATTTATAATGGGTTGTAATTATACACTTGTTTATTCCAAGCATTCGTCTAGGGCGGTAGAGTTAATAACCGTTTCATATATTTTAAAGTTAAGCGCATTTACTATCATTGCCCTTAAAATACAAACGCGATAACCTTTCCATAAACTACCCTGTCCAATCGCATCCTTTATAGTTATATTTTGCGCTACCTGTCGCGACATAATTACATCAATGGGATAGGTCAGTGTCCAGGATGCTATACCAGTCATCGCACCGCTTAAAAGTGTACTATTGGTATAATTTTTTAATTTATGAAATGTATGAAAATATATACCCATGGCTAGTGTTTCTCTGGACATAGCACTATATAATCCCCTTCGAGTTTTTAACTGTTTAAATGTATGGGATATAAGTTGCTTGTTGTTAATAGAAGCAACTGTTGGATTATCAACTTGAAATTTTATTTTAAAAGATTCTAGAATGTAAGTGATTGGTGATATGGCAAAGCCTCCTAATGCTCCAGATAAAAAATGATTATTTGTGTATTTATAGCTTCGTTCGTGCGTGGTAAAGCATGTTATATTAAATAATGATGAGTAAAATAAAGGAAATTTCCATCCACGGTAGTATCGTTTGATCGGATGAGGAAACCATTTCTGTTTATTTTGAATAAGTATTTTTGCGGTGTCAAACGGATGACCAATTGTTAGTTGACCGATACCCACACACGATGATGCTATCACGTCTTTCATATAAATATATTATTTGTTATATTATATTTATATTTATATTGATTTTCTAGTTATTTTTGATTTATTTTAGATAAGGCCATATTAAATATATGGTTATTAATATTATATTTATTGAGGCATGGTTATGGTCTTCGAATGTGGTTTTTTCCGGATGATAAATTGTATTGTATTTAGTATTTAGTATTATGTCTACAATATCTATGCCATAATTGGTGTTGACATCCATATGATGGTTTTTGTGTTCTGTTGGATGGGTCAGATTATAATTTATGTTATGGACCGTTGCATAAAATAATGCCCATAACATTAGTATACTATTGTTTAGTGTTATTTTGAGACCAGTATGTTTAAACATAAATATTGGTTCTAAGATATTGTTGAATAGTATCAATAATCCTCCTTGCGTTAAAAAATTTTGAACTGCTTCTATTATTATATTGGTAGGGGTTTTGTTTATAGACGAATCGTGATGAATCATTGAATGAAAATCCATTGTATAGTATAGAATGGTTTCAATTATTGGATTTATGATAGGAATTTTATGGAGCAAAGCACATACAACATTAGTTGACTCTTTATAGGCCTTGCTAAAATTTGTATAATGCGATATGTAATGCATTAAATACCCCCAAAATGCTATAAATATATAGGTAAATATTCCAGATATATAAGAATTGTTATTATTACCAGTTGTATAATATGATATAAGGATAATTGAACATAGTACACTAATCCAAAATATAAAATTGATACGGATACTTGTTGTTATGGGTGATTTTGCGTTACTGTATTGTACACGCGGTTTATTACCTAATTCCATATAAATGATTGTGTATTATATTATTATTTATTTAATTATTTAGAAACGAATGTCGTTAAATGTTTGTTTTATTAATGTTTGTGTTATTTAATGAATAATATTAATGAAATGATAGAAACAAATAAGGGAGACAATACTAAGGGAGACAATACTAAGGGAGACAATATTAAGGGAGACAATATTAAGGGAGACAATATTAAGGGAGACAATATTAAGGGAGACAATACTAAGGGAGACAATACTAAGGGAGACATTAGTAGTGATAAAAAAACAATCAGCATTAGGAAAAAAATGCGAAATTATTTAGTCGATAAAACGGTTGACATTGTTAAACGCTCAGGTATGCCTTTAGATTTAGCATGCTTGATGTTGAAAATTTTTCATTTTAGATTACCATTTGACTTAATTTTGTATGCTTCGGTGTGTAATGTATTTACAGGATTATGTCTGTGGATATTTGTTATGGGGGTATTTTCATTTTTTCTTTTGTTAGACGGATGCGTTCTTTCTGTTATCGAATACAAACTAACAGGTAACAGTTTAAATGTGATGGATGTGTTTTTATGGTTAGCAGGTGCCGAATTAAATTTTATTAATCGATACAATGCTACCATTATTGCTGCTGTCATTTATTTATCATTGTTCTTTGCCATTGTTTTTTACAGAGGCGGATTTAACAGCGATAATATTGACAAGTTGCTCTACTACATTACATTTTCTTATTTACCTAGCTATTTTACACCTTCGAACATTTAAACACTGCTTTTTTCAAAATTGATGTGAACTATTATTATTTTACATATTAAGATAATGAATATATTAAATACGCATATACACGAGTTAAGATTCTACATAGATAAAGACGCGCCATCAAACTATATGAAACGATGGAATTGTTTTAAGACCAAATGTGAAAATGGTGAAAATAAACAGATTGTAGAACAAGTAAAAAGCTATTGTAAATTAATTGTAAATAGAGATTTGCCTTATTTAGAACGAGCAGAAGGAGGATTGGGAGGAGGAGGTAATAATTTGACGAATAAACAAATAAGATTCAGACAATCACAAATTTGTTTGGGAAATTATTCGAATGATAATGATATTATTTTACATGAAATAATAAGTACGGATAATGAAAAATGGACGTATGATGAATTGGATGATTTACTGTATGCCTTTATTAAAACTGCTAACTTTAATGTTCAAGCTGATTGTGTAAAAGGATGTATAGGAATGATTAATAAAAACATGTGGGGGTATTATTATATTGAAAGTGATAGTGAATAATCCGGCGTTTTAAATATTCGAGGCATTAATATATTATTAAATTGTTGATAAACATAAACAAAACAAAATAAAGACAATACAAACAATAATACATTAATAAATGGGAAATTGCTGTCGTAAAAATAGTGTTATGAGTTATATGTGCGGTGGACATTGTAATAGAGATGTATTTATGGGGAACCATTACGTGAATTGGACAGAAGTTGACGCAAACACGCCGGAATTATCTTTTCGTGGGATGAGAATGATGTGTAAGGTCGTCTCTGTATATGATGGGGATACCATTAGAGTTGTGTTTCCATTTTTAGGGCGACTCTATAAATGGAACTGTCGGTTAGACGGAGTTGATACTCCAGAGTTAAGAACGAAAAATGTTTTGGAGAAAGAATTTGGGTATTTTGTAAGGGATAAGTTGAGAGATAAGATACTGACCAAGGTTATTTACATTGAATGTGGTAAGTTTGATAAATATGGACGGTTGTTGATTACTCCATACTGCAAGGGTATAAATATATCCAAATGGCTTATTGATTCTGGTTACGCATTTCAATATGGAGGTGGTAAAAAAGAATCATGGTCAGAATATTTGGTTGTGAAAAGGAGAGGAGAGGGTTTGATAAAAGGAACTATTGCCGATGAACACAGTGTAGATGTTGACATTGATGGGGAGGTTATAGTGTGATGGAGAGTTGACGAACGGTTATTCAATGTTCAACATAAATATACCTAGTATTACCAATCCTATTCCTATAAATTGTTTGGTTGATATTTTTTCATTGTAGAAAAAGTAGGATATTAGAGTTGTGAATAAAACTACAAGGGGCCAGACAAAGGCAACAGAATATGCTCCGTCGTTAGTTTCCAATACTTTCCAGAACATGTATATTCCTAGAAATCCAGCGATGATCGATATGGAAAATATTACAAACAATTTAGTAGTCATGTGGGTTTTAATTTTTTTTAACAAGATATTAACATAGCTCTGATTATTTTTTGAATCTGATAATACGGGTTGTGAACCGTTAATTATAAATAGTATCAATAATGTAAGAATCGGGAATCCAAGGCCCATTCTTAATATGTACAACTCCATGGGATCAAAGGATTTTAGCAAATATTGTTTGGCTATTATAGTTGTCATAGACCATGCAAGTCCAGATATTAAAGCAAATTGATAGGTTGGTAGCAGTGACATTGTTGTATATTTATATGTATACTTTGAATATTATTTTATTTTAAATGTTGAATTGGAATTAAGAGAATGCGTATAGTTTTTTTTATATTTTTTATTAATAATTTATACATAAAACTATGATAAATAATAGAAAATTTGAGGATATAAACATTAATATTAAAAGTGAGAATAGTTGGGCGAAAACAGCAGAGGAAAAAAGAAAAAAAGAGTTTGCTATGGATGGTACATCCTTAAAGGTTACTAAAAATATAAGTAAAATGAAAATGGTTCAAATGAATGATTGCATTTCGTTGGATACATGGATGGAAGATAATTATGTTGATAGTGCTTTGGTGTTTGATAGTTTAAATGTCATTCCTACTACTCACAATTCTGGAGCAGTATTTTCACAAAAAGTTGAATGCTGTATTCCGTGGTTATGGGCAAAATGTCAAGGTTATACAATTCGAGATCAACTAATGATGGGAATACGATGCTTAGATTTAAGACTTAAGATTGTGCCCGACCAGGCAACGGGAGACAATTGCTACAAAATAGTTCATTTTTTTGATTCTACTTACAGTTTTATGGATATTATAAGAGATGTAAATGCTTTTTTAGAGATGAATAATCAAGAAACCGTATTTTTAATGATTAAACCAGAATGGAATACAAGAAACAAGTGGAACTTTAGTGATTTAGAAGATTTGTGGGGAAAAATTAAAAGTGTTGATAGAGTTTTAAAAACACAAGACGATCGAATTGCTTTATCAGAACTAAGATTTAACAATATAAGGGGGAAAATTATTATGATGCCGGATGGTAATATATATAATACATACAACAATAATATTGACAATATTAAAGATATTAATGTAAATTGTAACAGAGATATCGACAGCATTCACGGTGTTAAGATTATTTATCCTAATTTTTTAAATCGATGTGAAAATTGGAATTCACATGGTGTACGACATACTAAGCAGAGGATAGAAGAATTTTTACTTATTGAAAAACAAAGAAATAGTAGCATAGAGAGAAGATTTAAAGGTGAAGAAAGCAAGATATTCCCTTTGGTGGAAACAAATGTTGTTTTGTTTAAAGGAAGCATCCCTCCCTATGTAGTGGCAAAATGTATGCATCCGTACTTAAAAAACGAGTGTGTCCAGAAAGAGTGTATTACTGACGAAGGCATGTGTTATGTTAAACGGTTGGGGTTTGTATTATTGGATTTTGCAAATGAAGATTTGGTTCGATGTTTGCTTACGAATAATTTGTGTAAATATTATTAGATCAAAATAATAGTTATACCGATCTATTTATATTTACATATTTATATATTTATATATGGTTAGAAATAGTGAACAAGGTTCGCATTTTAGAGCAATTTTGTGGAAATTTATTTTGATATGTATTCCCATACGACTAGCACTGGTTTATATCGCATGGATTGGATTGCGATTAAATAGATATAATATCGCCAGATATGTTTTGGGTATATCAGGGTTAATTGTTGGAATAGGATTTATGTATTTTCATTTATCTGGAAACAGGCCATTGAGTCGGGCAGGAGATAAAGCATGGTGGAATCGTATCGTCCATTCATTGCTTTATTTGGGATTTGGGATTAGAGCATTGATGGGGAACAAAGACGCTTATTTATTTTTATTGGCGGATGTTGTTTACGGGGCAAACTCGTTTGTTATTCATCATATTGGAAATGGGGATTTTAATAAAATTTTTAAGTAAATTGAATAAAATAATTATTTATAATTATTTTATTTATACATTAATAATGATTGCTAATTCAATGACAAAGTTGAGATGGTTACAAATGATAAATATACGAGATTGTGGCAAGATTATTGGAGGAGACCCATGTCCTTGTGCAAATAAACTAAGAAAGGTTATTTTAAGAATACCAACTACAGTATATGAAAAAAAATCAAGCGAGAAAGATATATTTAACTGTCGGGTAAAATATAATGCGTGTTCCGTGAAAAAAGTGGTAGATTGAGGCGTTGAGCTCACTCAGGCGAAAAGGTAGATTTTAAATGTTTTTATAAATCATTTAAATACTTAATCGTCTATATAATCAAATAAGTATTTAATAAACATAAATTAATGGAGTATCATTTTATAATAGAGTATATTCCTGATTGGGGGTATTTTACTATGTTGGGGATTTTGATGTGCTGTGCATGTTGGTGTTTCTATGATGAACATTTACGTAGAACAGTCAATCAGATGATAGCATGGTTAAGCTGTCGGGGGAGGGAGGAAGGAGGGAGAAGGGTTGTAATTGGATTGAGGACAGGTGATCCTATTACTACTGCCAGAGTTTATCCGGTAAATGCTATTGCATACAGAGATTGTTAACATACGAACAGTTGTTTTATTTTTTCCAACAGAATATTAGTTCTTTTCCACGACGCTGACTTCTCTTCCACGATGACCCGGGTCGTTTTATTATACCGTAGTCTTCTTCACTGGTTGCGGTCTTCCATCGTTTTTTGATTTTTTCGTACATCATATCTGGCATATTGATACACATGTTGCGGTTTTTGGGGAGATGTTTGTACGCTGCCTTCATGGTTGGAATGATAAAGTCGTCGTAGAATTTGGCGGAGTCGTCTAGTTTAATGTTTTGGGAACTGGACGGTTGTCGGATTTTACCGTCTTTGTTTTCGTAATTCGACATGTGTTCGTAGACCTCTAAATATTCATAGGGAGGAGAAGTAAACACAAAGTCGTATTTTGGTAGTTTGGAAATGTCTACCGTTTGCGCTTCTTTCCACAACATGGTTACTTTGCTTTTTGTGTAGGGTTTCAAAAGATTGATGATTTTTTCGTAGCCTGGTTTCAGGGATTTGTTGCTGTCTATTCCAATGTAGTCGATGTCGAGGGCCATCGCTGCTATCATTCGGGAACCCCACCCTGCTGTAAAGTCTAACACTGTGGTGGCGTTGTATTTTTTATACATTTGGACGGCAGATGCGGGGCGCATTGTATTTATCGTCCCCCATTGTAAATCAATAGCATGCCTTATGCCTTGTTCGACGGGGTAATTGTAATCGCGACAAATGCGCTTTGCAAATTTTAGAACTTTGTCGCGCTTTTTTTTGTTTTTCCATAGTTCAACCACGGAATAGTTTCTATACTTGGTTTTTTTACGCATTCTTTCTGTCCCCCAATCTACGGTGCGATTTCCCATGATGGAACGCGGATTGATTTCGGCAGCAGCATTCTTTCTTAGTTTTAAAAATTCGTCGATTGCCATTTGTTTGCTAATGATGCGAAAGGGATAACTAGTATCCGACCACTTTCGTTGCTTTACTTTTCGTGTTTTTTTATTTTTTTGACTTTGTTTATTTTTTTGACTTTGTTTATTTTTTTTTGTGGTGGTCATTATAAAATAGAATGATTTATATTATAGTGATATAATTTCTTTACTTTAAATTTGATATTGATTTTGTAAATTGATTATTTTCTTGAGATTAATTATAATTTTATAACAAATAAATATTCAGAAATATACAAACATACAAATATACATATATACAACATGAGTTCTAATAAAATCCAGGGTAAAAGAAAAGAGGGTAAAAAAAAAGTGGGTAAAAAAAAAGTGGGTAAATTACCCGAACCAGTTGATATTAAAGCAGACAATATCATTGTTGATTTTCAGGGTAACGATGATAGTGGGTTTGCGTCGAGACTTTCCTTAACTCTACAGAAATTTGGAGTAGCAGTTGTTCCTATTACCGTTGATAAAACTGAGATGGAAAAAGCATTTAAGGAAACGCGATTTTACAACACTGCTAATGACATGTTTGTTGAAGAACATAGGGTAGCAGAACCCACGTTATTTGAATTCAATAATCCAGGCAAATATAAGGATAGAAAGGCAGGCGACAACGCTCAAGGCATGCTACACCAGTACGGCACTC
>Ga0257110_1000038_pt1 | contig 75153 bp, 78 predicted proteins | sample LP_taG_7_FD_190184 | JGI IMG/M metagenome (GOLD analysis project Ga0257110, IMG submission 190184) | Marine microbial communities from Northeast Subartic Pacific Ocean, Canada - LP_J_2015_P26_10m | ecosystem: Environmental > Aquatic > Marine > Oceanic | place: Canada: Northeast Subartic Pacific...
TGATAAACTAGAAATAAATCTTTTGTCTGAAAGTACAGATGTATATGATCGAAATTATGTAATACCATTGGTTGATATAGACAGTGAAATTATGGGAATTCCTGAAATGGAATATCAGGCCGAAATATCTTTTCCTTCCTCGGTATTCTCAACGTTAATTGACCAAATGAATATGTTCGGAGATTCTTTAAACATCACTTGTTCTGAAGATAAGGTTGAAATGAATGCTGAAAGCGTTGATACTGGAAAAATGTTTGTTAATATTCCGATTGATGATCTAACCGCCTTTGCGATCGAAGAAGGAGAGATACTTAATATGAGCTTTAGTCTAACACATCTAAAAAATATTTGCCTCTATAGTAAAATTTCAAAAGAGATTGAAGTAAATATGAAAAACGAATATCCTATTAAATTAATTTATACACTTGATCATGAAGATGCGAAAGCAAAGTTTTATTTAGCACCAAAAATCAATGATGATTAAATTGCGTTAACTATCCTACAATAAACCATCAAACATTGTATATATATTATGAATTCATTGATTACATTATGCATTTTTATTGTTATTTTATTTCTCTATATTCATATCGCGAATCAATTTAAAAAAGGTGATGAATTGGAAATTTATGAAGCTGATTTTTCTTCAACACGCCATCTTGAAGATGTTTGTGAATTAAAACAGCCGGTTTTAATGAATATGGATAATGTTATTCCTAATTTATTTGACGATATTATTCCAGAAAATATAGCACGATTTAGTAGTCATGACGTAAATATAAAAGACGTCGATGACTATTTTACAGAAGAACAAGAAAGTGTAGACTCTATTCTACTACCATTTCATACAACTATCAAGTTTTTAGAATCAGATAAGAAAAATCATCTTTTTTCAGAAAACAATACGGATTTTTTAGAAGAATCGGGTTTAATAAAAAAACTAAAAACAGCTGATACAGTTTTGAAACCTTCTTTTACATTAAGTAGTCGTTATGACTTATGGTTTGGTTCTTGTGGAACTTCATTACCATTCAGATATCATACCGATAGCAGACAATTTTTATGTGTTACATCTGGAAAAATACGTGTTAAAATGACGCCTTGGAAAAGTAATAAATATTTGCATCCTTTTAAAGATTATGAAAACTATGAATTTAGATCTCCGGTTCATCCAAATGCCCCCGATCCAATCTTTAGAAATGATCTTGAAAAAACAAACTTTATAGAATTTGATGTAAAACAAGGTTATCTATTGTACATACCATCTTATTGGTGGTATTCAATTACTTATTTAGATGATCCAGCTACATATATATGTAATTTTACTTATAGCACATTAATTAACAATATTTCAAATATTTGGGACCTATCTATTTATTTCTTACAACAACAAAATATCAAACAAAAACCTCCAAAAACATTACATGAAGATGTTTCTCTAGAAGTTGAAAAACAAATACCAATTGAAGAAGAAAATAATACTAGCACTACAAAGATTAGTGATCTAGAAGTAGATGATCAAACCAAAGAAGTCCAAGAAAAAGAGGAAGAAAAAGAAGAAGAAAAAGAAAAACTTTATGATATATCGTCTAATTTAACTGAAGTAAAACAATTACCAAATAAAGAAAATATCACCTATACTGTATCAAGTATTTAATTATATATAGTTACTATATAATGAATAAATTGAATCGCGTTTTATTTTCATCTGCCATTTTATTGGCTCTTGATTTTATCTATTTAAATCTTGTAAAATCACAATATGAAACTCAAATTGTCGCTATTCAACGCGTTGTGATGAAAGTAAAAATAATACCTGCTATTATTTGTTATATTTTATTAATTGTAGCACTAAATTATTTCATTTTACGCACACATCGCCCTATTCTTGAAGCCTTCTTATTAGGTTTTTTAATATATGGTGTTTTTGATGCTACAAATCTAGCAATATTTAAAAAATGGGATATAAGATTAGCTATTTCTGATTCTATATGGGGTGGTGTCTTATTTGCTTTGACTACATACTTTATTTACTCTTTTTAATTTTTTCACTTTAATAATTTTCATATTCGGTTCATATTTTTTATAAAATGCATTAATATTATTTTTTGATAATATTGTTGTATGCGATATCTTATCAAACACTTCGAACGGTTGTTCATCTATATCATATTCATATAATTCATAAAATTTTTCAAAATCGTCTTCGTCTTCAAATCTTACTTCTCTTTTATTATAATCGATTATACCATTATATCGGTTAATACGCTCTTCCCATAAAGGAGTAAATGAAGCATAATACAACCAATTATCTCTATGTTTTATTAGAAGTTCTTTTGAATCCATATCTTTATAAACACAACCAAATACCTGAAGCCAATCTTTATTGCTTTTATATTTACATACTTGTCTTAATAATTTATACAAATTAGGTTTATCCTTTTCTAGATTTTCAGTAGAATATTTTTGCGACTTTATCTCATTGGGAAATATCCATAAATTTGATTCTTTTTCCTTTGCACCTTCAAATGCATCTGGATCCAATTCATTTCCTATAAAATGTTGCAAAGTATAGAGTCTTGGCTTTGATACAAGATTTAAAATCATTGTAGAGGCAATATGAATTCCTGTATCATATCGTTCCAAACCAGTTACCATTAATTTGTCTAATTTAGGATTATTTGAGTAATAAAAGTTACGATAAATGCTGTAAATAAAATCTATTGTTTCTTTTTTCATATCTGAATAATATAATTCACTTGCCCAAAACAGTGCCTGGTCGTAATTTTTTTCAAATATACTTATAATAATAGATGTTAATACATCTTCTCTAATATATAAATATCGCGTTAATGTGAATTCTGGGTTATGCATAATTAATCGAGGTTATATTATACGATAAACTCGATTTTTGAATCAATTTTCTATTACTTACTAGCTATTTTTTATTAATTTTTTTCATGTAATCTTCAATTTTTTGATAATGTTGTACTTCACGATCAAATTGTTCATTTATAACTTGTTCTGAACGTTTTTTTGAAAATTCAGTATCGCCGTGAAAATGAGAAGCTAATTTACCTTCTCCTTTTCTCAGATAATCATATTTAGCCTTCTCTTCTTCTATGTTCGACATTTTTTTACCTGTCCCTTTTTTCAAAAAAGGAAAAACTGTTTTTGAGGTTGAAAAATCAAAATCAAAAGCGTCATCACTCATGAATATAGTATCTTTTTTTATTTTAAGATTTACAAAAATTATAATTCATGATATATATTGTATATATATAGACAAACATGAGTGAAAAAAAAACATTAAAAACTAATAAACGCAAAACCGCGCGCAATAGACAAATAAATTCAAAATATATTATAAAAAACGTGACTAATATTGTATCTTTGGTTGAAACAATTATAAAACGCAATAGATTTACAAATAATATTTTTAAAGATATATTTATTAAAATACAACAAAACGCTACCATGTTTAGTGACCATTTTTTAAGTATTGGTGAAAAAAAGGTTACTGTTATTGAAAATGATATGAAAAAAATAAAATACAATCATAAAACAGACATTAAATCAACATTGTTTGGATTTATAGAATTATTAAATGATTTTGGAATTTATTTAGATAAAGAAAAATACAAGAAAATTTTAGATATACGCGATGATTTCAATAATAATTTACATCATTTTATTATGCTTTTAAATGATTCAACATACCATGAAGAGATGGTAAAGAAGTTTGTTTAATACCTAATTCACGATTGTTCAAATACTTTAGTAATCCGTTTGACTTTGTAAGTATATTTTTACGTTCCTTAACTACACGTTTCCAATTTCTTTGTATTATTTTTATCCAAAATGTTTTAATAGTTACATTATACATGGTATCATCATCGATCGTTAAATGTAATATTTGTGGTTGAATAATAAAATCCTGATAAAGAACGCTATAATTGTTCAAATAATCCACAACATCACGTAAATTATATCGAAAGAATGTTTTACTTTGAATAGTGGATGCTAACAAAAGACTATTATAGTCTTTATCATGAAAAGACAACCCGATATAGTAATGATCATTTTTATAGTAATCATCTGGTTCATCTAAATCTCTATACAATGATTCATGGTCATAAATTTCATCATACATATCTAATCTATGTAAATCATATGGACTATAAGGTGAATCATCTAAATTCATCATATTAAATAATAATTAATTATAACTAGTTTCATTATTATTTCCTAAATCAATTTTCTATAACATAATCATTATCAAATTCAAAATCATCATACACACCATGTATTCCATAATTATCTTCTTCAATATCTTCTATATATTCATCCCAATTATTTACTAAAGATTCTAATCGATATGCACCTTTCCCCCAACACTCATATGCTAATCTTGGAGCAATACTCGGCATAATTTCAGCCATTGAATGTATATCGCGTAAAACATCCCTAAATTTTTCTTGATGGCTCTTAAAACAGTATTTTTTGTAATCGTGAAAATCCGCGATTATATCAACCAATTCAAATGGTAATTTTGAGAAAATCTTTGTACTCATTATAATATTTTTAATATTATATTTAAAAATATTCCTAAATTCAATTTTGTCTAAATATAAAGGCTCTGAGATGTCGTAATATATTTCAATATTTTTGAATCTACTTGTGTTAATTTTTGCAGACATTCTATCTTATTCATTTTTTCTGCGATCCCTGCTAATTCCCTAACAATTGTGGAAATTTTTAGAAGAGCCTTCGTAAAATCACCTGCAGATATAGTTTTATCTGCTACATTATTTTGCAAATATCGTTTACAATCTACTTCGTTTTCACATAAGCACCAACCTACAACCAAATCAGGCATATCATAAGAAAGACTATCTTGATATTGCATTCCGGAATTAATTCGCATTGTATATTCCAAATCGTTGAAGTCTTCATATTGCTGTGTAATATATTCCACTTTTTGCAAAATGTTGTAATTTATACTTGTTGGATTTACTTCTTTAATATCTTTTGCGACATTCACGTCTGAAAAAATAGACAAAATTCCAACTATTTCTTCTACATTTTGTTCCGCAAACCAATCTGTATACTTTACTAGATTAGTTAAAATTAATGGTTGAATCTCAGCAATATCAGATGCTATTTTTCCGGTTTCTGATAACTCATACTCATTATCACTATTGATTAAAAATCCTTTTTCTTTCAACACATCACAAACAGAAAATACATTGTCGTAAATATAATTCTCTAGGTAAAATAAATCTTCTTGTTGATTACGTACTACTTCTTCCATATCTTCTAATTCTTGAAATACTTTTGCGTCAGTTTTACAGGTTGGATTTTCGTCCAATATTTGATTCCGTTCTTTTTCTAGTTGTTTGCGTTTTTTATTTTTCGATGTTGGAATAGACATTTCGACAGTATTAAACCGATTACAAATAGCAGGAAGCGTTTTCAAATGCATTATTTTTTCACGTTTCTTTTCTAATGCTTCTTTTTTCTCAAAAAGAAGTCGATTACTTCCCTGTATTTCATTATCAATTTCGTTGTAAACCATACTATTTTTTACAAATTCAGTAAAATCGTCTATTTTCACTTTGTTATTTTTAATAAGACTTAAAATCAGATTAAATGAAATACGAAATTTTGAAACCAATGTTTGTGGTTTTCCTTGCATAATTTGTAAATAATCTTGTTTATTTGGTAATTGAAACAAATTGTTACAATGAACAACATGTCCAATCGTATCAATACCACGGCGACCTGCTCTTCCCGCCATTTGTGTATATTCATGTGGAAGAAGCAATCGTTCACTACGACCATCAAATTTTACAATATTTGTAAAAACAGCCGTTTTGATAGGACAATCCAATCCAATAGCAAACGATTCAGTAGCAAATAACAATTTTATATTTTTCTTTGAAATCATAATTTCTACAATTTCACGTAAGATAGGTATCATTCCCGAATGATGAATACCAACACCTTTCTCTAATAATCTAACCAACGTTTCATATTCAGGCAATTCTAAATACTCCTTAAAATTAGGCAATTTTCTAACAATTTGTTCACACTCTTTTCTAACTGTATATGGAATTTTACTATCATCTTCTAAAAGAGAAACAGTTATTTCTGATGCACATACTTCTACCATTTTACGAGAAAATACAAATGCAATCGCAGGCAACATATCGTTCTCGCGTAAATACATCGCCAAATTATTTAACACATGTTTTCGTTTTACATAAATAGAACGGTCACTGTATAGTTTCCCCATTTTAGCCAAAACATCAAATCCATCATCATTAAACTTTCCTTTATCGTCTTGCAGTTTTATTAATTTGTGAATATTTGATCTCACTTCTTTTGCTGTTTGTTTATCTTTAATCAATTTCACAGCACTTTCATTTATAGTTAAATAACCATAATGAGTAAGCGGTACAACACGTTTATGGGTTGTAGCTAAATAAACTTCTTTAGATTTATCATCTCGTTCGGCCCATTTAGCAAATTTTTCAGGCGAATCAATTGTAGCAGAAAGCATAATCATTTGAATATGTTTAGGCAACATTAATATAGTTTTTTCCCATGTTTGACCTCTATCTGCATCATTTATATAATGAACTTCGTCAAACACAACACAACCCAATTCATTATAGACATCAATATTAAAATCCAGACTATTGTCGACATGCTCTTCATTTATTGTTTGAATAAAAAGGTAATTCATTAATATTTCTGTCGTCATAATTAATACATCAGCATCAGGATTAATTTTAATATCTCCAGTCATTAAACCAAAACTAATATGCGGATACTTTTTACAAAATTCAGAATATTTTTGATTAGACAATGCTTTAATAGGACTTGTATATATTAATTTCTTTCCTTTTTCTACAAACCAATTTAATGCGAATTCGGCTGGTAATGTTTTACCGGAACCAGTATGAGCGGTTACAAGAACGTGTTGTCCTTTTACAATAGCTTCTATCGCATATTTTTGAAAATCGCTTAGAGTATAAGTATACTGATTAAAAAAACATTCATACTCAGTATTATCGGGATATTTTTCACAACAAATTTTTACCATTTAGTAGTTTACAATATATTATGTAGTATACTCTCTATGTATTTTTGTTTTTATATACTATACAATAAAGATTAATGGATTTTAAAACATCTGATAAATTATCATCAACTTTACCAAAATATTTGTATAGGGGTCAGCATGATAGAACCGATGAATTAAATGAACGTATTTTAGAAAGAAGTGAACCAGAAAATCCATTGGCTCCTAATTTCACACCACGTCCGGTTTTAACGCGTTATTCTAGATTTCCAATGTTAGATTCGCGTATGCCTGCGAATGAAGCCATTCAACCTAGTTATAACTATTCATTACATAAAGAGTTTACACCACCGGTTGAGAAAATAGCTCCTGTTTCGGGATTTATCAATAATGTAAACGTAGAAAGCGACTTGCGTAATCAAAATTACGCATTACATAAAGGTAACGACAAAGTAGTTTATGTTCCATCATCAGAGAGTGATTTATACAAGGTCTATGTACCATCTGCTCCATCAGAACAACCTCATCCTGGTTTATTTAATCGATATAACTTAAGTCAACAATCTCATCCTAATGTTGAAGACGTAAACATAGGAAGAGACAGATTCCATAACAATACACGAACTCAACTACGATCCATGAGCAATAAAAATATTTAATTATCTAAAAACATATAATGTCACTATATAATGAGTTTAGTGTCTTTAATTTACGTAGCCGCCCTTTTTTATATTTTTATTCCAGGTAATTTCATAGAACTTCCATTTAAGATGGATAAACGGGCAAACATTTTTATTCATGCATTATTATTTAGCATACTATTAAATGCTACATATAATTTAGTGAATGCACTTAACATATTAGGTATTTAATCTTGATAACCTTATATTTTAATATATTATAGTAGGTATTAAAATATAATGAATTTTTTTAGTAATTCAAAAGATGATTGGTTTTCAACACTTCTATTTTTAGCAATAATTATGATTATAATAATATGGTTTAAACACCAAGACTTATCCCAGTATTATGAAGGATTTACACAAAACGAAGCATATGTCTTTAAACATGGGTCTGATACGTTTGATGATTTTTATGCTGCTATTTACAATAAATTAATGGAACCCGAAAAAATGTGCGGATTTCAAATAGAAAAAATAATTGAAATGACGAACCCTTCTCCTGGTAAAAGTACATTCTTGGACATTGGTTCAGGTACAGGTGAGATTTCTGGTCAATTAACAGAAAAAGGGTATAATGTTTATGCTATTGATAATTCTCAGGCCATGATTGGATATACAGAAAAAAAATATCCGAAAGTACATACCAAATGCGGTAATGTTAAAAATTCAATGACCTACGAAAAAGAGTCATTTAGTCATGTTATTAGCAATGGTCTTACCATATATCTTTTTAACAATAAAAATGAATTTTTCAGAAATTGCTTTTTCTGGTTAAAATCAGGAGGATACTTAATATTGCATCTAGTTGATCCATTGAAATTTGATACCATTGTTCCCGGTGGAAAACCTAAATTATTAGATAATCCTCAACAATATTCGGAAAAGCGTATTACAGACACAGTTATCGATTTTATTGACTTTAAATACAAGGGTCAGTATAATTTCAATAAAAATGAAAATGTTGTATTTAAAGAGACATTTACAGACGAATTGACCAAGAATGTAAGACAACAAGAAACTCAATATTATATGAATTCCATTAATGATATTTTAAAAATTGCTTCTTATAATGGGTTTATACCACACGCACAAATAAATTTATCTCAATGTTGCGGAGACAAGCATCAATATATAGTAATATTAGAACGTACACAATAATATGAGTATTATATATTTTCATATTATTTACATAGCATTTGATTTGGAGACATTATTGATGATTTCTTGATCAATAAAATTTCCAAAAACTTTTTGAGATGACCCTTCTTTGTCGTAAAATATAAATTTTGAATAATAACATGGTGAAAACAGTTGTAAAAATGTAAAAAATTTATTATTCAACATTGTTGGAAATTCATTTTTTTGTAAAGACATCGCATTTGCTGATAAATATCGGTTTGCTACCGCAATTGTATAATCTGTTTTATTTTTAACAGCATGCCAGTACCATGAAGGATTAAATAAAAAATCTCCTTCTTCTAAAACAGTTTCATATCTCGGAATTTTAAAAAAAGGGTTTGAATCACTCGTTGAAAAGTAATCATCTTCGGACGCGGCAAATAATCCATTCTCACTTGTCTGACATTTTATCAAATCCGTATAACTTGGATCAATAAATGCCCAGTGTTTTTTTCCTTTAATATTGAAGAAAAAGTTTATATTAGACGAGCAGTGTAAATTTGTCCCAGTATTTTTACCACCAAAAAACAATTGTGACATGAAATCGTTCTCTTTCCTTTCTTTTATAAAAGAGGTATTTATTATATCACCCATTTTATCTAAATTTAATTCATCTTTCGCTTGATCAGATACAGAAAATAATTTTGATATATTATTAACATAAACTGGTTTTTTATTTCGAATATCATCAATAACTAGTTTTAATTTACACAAGTTATTTTCCTTATTACACACTTTTACATCTGGAGATTTTGTAGCAGAATAAGAGGCAGACTTCATATCTGAAAAAGACAACATTTCAATATTGCCATATTGTTTTTCAAAATAATCCAAATCCCATTTTTTAACACAGTCGAAATCATTAATTAACCCCCTTACAACAAATGGCTTGGAAAATCCATTCGATACACGATTTATTTCATCTGGATTTAAATGTTCTAACCTTATTTCAGAAATAGGTTCAGGTGATATCATTGGTAATTTATTTAGTTTTGATTGACGTATTTTTTCCATATAATTTGTTAAAAATGATTGGTCATTGACAAATGTATTATCTGAAAATTGTCCTTCTTCTTTAAACGTATATTTACTTCTATTTAATAGATAATCAACAGTATATGCTGTATAATATACAAAGTCTGTTGCTAATATTATATACAGTAAAACAAACAATATTATTCCATAAAAGATTTTAGAAATAGATGTTTTTTTTAAAATCTTTTTAAAATTTTTCATATATACATATTTAATATTTAAATAATTTACTATCAAGTAGTTCTGATTTTGAAAATGATAATACAGGATGTTGTGTAAATCCTCTATATGTTAAATAACTTACAACATTATTGTAAAAGAAGGTGATATTGTTATGATTTGTGTTAACTTTATTTGAAAAATATAAAAATCCATTTGTTAATGCCCCTTGAAATTCGTTTTCACTACGTTCAAAGTAGTCTGCACTTGTTTGATCATCTTCACAACCACTAATTTTTACAATATAACATAAATTATCGATTTCTTCTTTTGTATAGTTAGTGTCTTGAGTAGATACTTCTCCTAATTTAAGTCGATAAGGTAAATTTAAATTACTACCCGAGTTGCAACAATCCATTAAAACAAACACTTTTGTTGTCTTTTCTAAACCTTTTACAAAATTATCTTGTATCCATTCGTCAGTAATGATTCCATTTGTAGAATAATCACACGGACAAATTACTTCACTTTTAAGATCATCTTCAGTAAAGGAAGTAATATTTGAACCATGTCCAGAATAACTTAACCAAATTTCAGAACCAGGATTCTCGTGTGAAAATACGACAAGTTTAGATAATTCATCTTCTATATTCTCGCGCGTGGCTTCGCCATTACAAAGAGTTGTAATATCTCCGTCAAAAAAATGACATTTATTAATTAAAAAACTTTTTAAATTATTCATATCATTTACACAGCCATTTAAATCATCATTTTTAAAATCGTCTTCATTGTAGTTAATTCCAATTAATAAACCTTGCTTTTCGTTCGTATAACTATAAATAAATTCATTTGTATCTTCTTCTTCACTTGTTTCTACTAATGATATAGGTTCATCATCATCATCATTATCTAAATCATCTAGAGGAATATCTGTACCAAACGTATCATCGTCAGAAATAATCAAACTATCTTCAGATGGTAAATTTTCTAGAGGAACAAAACTATTTGATACATCATCATCAATATGATCCGGTTTAAGGCAAAACTCGATTAACCTGGATATAAACCCACCCATATACTTTTTTATTGGATTAAATATTTTAACAAAATAATAATTTACGTAATTTATATTTAATAATTATCGAAATTCAATATAAATGATAGAATATGTTATAATTACACTTATATTAATTATATTAATACCATTAATCTATATTAAAATAAAATACCCCTTTTGGAGTCATCAACCCATTTTTCATACCTACGATTATTTTCGTTATTTTACCAAAACACCATATATTATCCAAAACGGTGCGCCACACAAAAATAAATATTTGACGCATTTAGTTTCATCCAAACAATTCTTGGACATTACTCCAAATGAATTACATGAAATGATATCATTTATTCAAGAACACTATGTTGAATCAGACAAGGTGCTTACGATGATTTTAAAAGAGGATATTGAAAGAGAGCTCTCTGTTAATGAACACCCGTCTTTTGTATCGTTTTATAAGGAAAATCATATTGATTATAAAAATGGTGAAATAAAAGAATATCCTATATTGGCTGCTTGTATGACGTCACGTGCTATTAAAATATATATGAATGGTGATACCAAATTTTCAGAAACAGTTTATTATTGGGATTATATATGCACACATAGACATTTTCAAGACAAATATCTTGGACGGAATATAATTCAAAATCACGAACGATATCAACGTTTAAATAATCTAAATATATCTGCATCATTATTTAAATTGGAAACAGGTTTGTCACCAGGAATAGTACCACTTATTAAGTTTAACGTACATACATATCCAATTGTAAAGATTGTGCGACCACCAATGTCCAAGTTTTCAATAGAAAAAATACAGGGTGAAAATGTTAATATTTTATTTGATTATTTATATAATATAACTCATAATATCGAATATAAACCTTTTTTGATTAGTATTTTTCCCGAAACCACTAGTTTAGATAGCTTAATTGAGAATAAAAGAATAATTGTTTATGCATTGTTACAAAAGTCCAAGTTATGTGCCTTATATTTCTTTAAAGACCCAAAATTATGCTATGATATAGACGAAGAACGCAATGTAATTGAATGTATCGGATCTATATCAATTAAAAATACGAATGACGAAAAAGTCAATTCGCTTTACTTCGGAGGTTTCCTAAATTCATTATATGATATCCAAGAAACATATAATAATAAATTTAAATTAATTACTTTTTTTGAATTGGCTAATAATAAAAGTTTGATTGAAAGATGGAAATGGAAATACGCACCATTATCTATAACAGAAAGTGCCTACTATTTATATAATGCAGTTTTCCCTTTTATGCCTATAAACAGCAGCGATGCATTTATTCTATTATAATTAATACATTTTTTGAATGTCTGTTTTATATGTTTTTTCAATTTCTTTACGTTTGATAGACATTTTTGGCGTCATATACTTTTGAAAGGTTCCGTTCTCTAAATATAACACTTTCTTTATACGCAAATAAGAATCCAATGAATTATTGATTTTGTTTAATAACTCATCGGTTATTTTACAATCTTCTTCACAAATAATAATATTATAGTCTTTGTTATCACCATAAACAATAAACGTTTGGGAAATGTATTCTTTAATAGTATTTTCAATCTCACCTATATTCACAAATTTACCATTGGATAGTTTATAGTTTTCACTAATGCGTCCTTTATAAAACAAAAACCCATCTTTAACTTCTCCTTCATCACCTGTCTTATAAAAATACCTATCTTTATGTGGAATAATAACATCATTAGTGGCTTTTATGTTATTCCAATATCCTTTCATTACACAAGGACCCGAAACGCATATTTCATTATTGATAATTTCGACAACGACACTGTCTAATATTTTACCAACGGAATCAGCGTTACGCGGATTATACATATGATTTACACTTACCATAGGAGATGTTTCTGTACAACCATATCCTTCGCAAATATTTACATTATATGTTTCGTAAAATCTTTTAGTTGCTTCGTCTAGTTGAGAACCACCAACAAAAATCGTCAATAAATTTCCACCAAATAACTTTTTAATGATGATTGGTAATAATATTCGTATAATTGGTTTATCAAATATCTCTAAACGTGTCTTAATTGCTACTAATACACGTGGAACGATATATAATAAATCTGGCTTTATTTCACGTAATTCTTTTACAAATTCTTGTGGACCGGATGAAATCGCTATTTTATTATTATTTAAGATATTGTAGTAAAGTTCAGTAGTTAATCCATATATATGTGCCCATGGAAGGATATTTAATGTGGTATATTCTTTTTCGTTTTGTAGATCATGAAAAGTAGATTCTAAGTTATAAATATTTGATAAAATATTTTCATGTGTTATCATAACACCTTTTGGTTTTCCAGTAGTTCCAGAAGTGTAAATTAATTTGGATAGTTTTTTTTGATTTTCTATAATAGGTATATCCATAGTATATTTTGTATCTTCTATTACATCACGTAAAATAGTTACTTTATTGAATGCAGTATCATTGGTAACAAAAAATTTAGGTTCACAATCATCAATAATATGCTTTACATATTGATCATTTTGATTATTGTAAAGTGGTACAAAAATACCACCAAGTGAGTTTACTGCTGCATTCCACGCAATCCAATTTACACTATTGTCTCCTTTAAACATTACTCTATCATTTTTTGATAAACCATTATAATGCAATAAATCTATACAATAACATATTTTGTTTTTTAATTCTTCACGTGTTACCCAATTCCATTGATTGTTTTTTTTATATCCTAAAATTTTTTTTTCAGGATGTGTATGCAAAATATTTTTTAAACGACTTGTTAAATTCATATTTATTAATAATTTAATATGAATTATTATTTTATCTTTAAATAGATATTAACGTGTATATTTTCCTGAACGAGTAAAAGAATCTACAATAAATATTATAAATACACCTAAAAAAGTATATAAGACAAATTCTTCTGTAATATTACTTGTTTTCTCATTCTGTTGTTGTTCTAACATATAAATCATATAGTTGATCTTTTCCAATAATTTGTTATCTACCATAGTATGGGTTTTATGTGAGTTGTTCATATCATACTGCTGCATTGGTGCTCTCATATTACTTGGTTTATAAATTCTATGATAATTACCATAAATTGTAGGTTGCTGTGGGTTTCCTAAATCAATTCCAGCTGGCCCAAAATCAGAAGTGTTGTCGCGATCAATTTTAGGAGGTTGAAGTTGTAAATGATTTGGAATCATAGAAAGATCTTCATCACCCGTTCTACTCATAATTTGGTCATCTGTTTTTTTTTGAATGTTAGGTAATGGTATTGGATTAAAATCGGCTAATTTATTACCGTCATTTTCTTCTAAAACAGAAGACATATTATCTAATAATTTATTTACTCGTTCACTTCTTTCGTCATTTATTGTTTGATCTTCTAAAAATGACGTAGGTCGTTCACTAAAATCGTCGTCTACTTCTGAATTTTCTAAATCTTTATCTAAAGTTGGTACCTTTTTCATTGTTTTTCTCATAGTAGGAATTCGTTTTTTTGTTGAATCGCTACTATTCCATGGTGATGCTGTTGCTATCAACGACATAATTTTTTTTGTACTTAAAAAATACGTAGAAATTTATCTTTATTAAATGACTGTAATTATTTAATGTTAAAATAAAAACAATATTTCTCATAATATTATAGATTAATGATTGATTGTATAGCAAAATTACTTCCTCTATTTATATTTTATCTATTTTTCGCATTTCCCGATGATTTCTTATACACAAGTATTTCACCTTTAGGACGTTTTATATCAATCATGCTAATCATTTTTTATGCTTTAGTAAATACTTACACCGGTATAATAATGTGCTTTATTGTTATATTTTACTATAACTTAAACTCTGTAGAAAAAACAAGTAGCTTCGATTCGTTTATGTTAACCGGAAACAATATCTTTATTCAAGCTGTCCAAGAAAATTTCGAAACAGACAAAAAGAAAGAATTTAGAGAAAATAATTGTGATAATGGAGTTTTAAAACACAAAGGAAATACGATACATAATGAAAATGCAGAACATATATTCACAGATTTAGAATTTTTAGATGCTCCTTGTAACCCGTGTAGTGATGTTTGTGGATTTACTATCAAAGAAAAACTAAAGGTCCAAGAAGAAATAGTCTATCCAAAAAAAGATGATAACTGGGTAATGAATATATGGAACACATGGTTTAGTGATAATCCACCTTACGCGTTTAGTGAATCTTCTCTCTACAGTAAGATATAATTCTTTATTTTTGGTACATTTTTATCTAAATATTTTATAGATAAAAATGAAAACATTACTAGGAAAAAAAGCAAAAGACTTTATGAAAAAGGTTCATGATAATGTAACTGTATTAAATGGTAGTAAGATTTTTGCTGGTATAATGATTATTGTTTTGCAAATATCATCACGTTTTGTTACTATCCGTTTAAGTAAAACAATGGAATCTTACTTAAAATATACATTTAGTAAACAAATATTGATTTTCGCCATTGCATGGATGGGGACACGTGATATTTATATAGCACTTATCATTGCTCTTATATTTAGTTTTATTTCAGACGTTTTATGTAATGAAGAAAGTCAATACTGTATGTTACCAAATACATTTAAAGATTATCATATTCAACTTGCCGAAGACAAGGAAGAAGAAAATGCAGATATTACCAAAAGTATTCCCGGTATGCCTCCTTCAAGTAATGCTTCATCTATGGGAACAAAAAAAGAAGGATTAACTACAAAAAGTCAATGCGATAAAACTAAAGTGGTTACAGAAGACGAAATTGAAAAAGCATTGCAAACTTTAGATGACGCAAAAAAACAGTATACATGGAAATCTTTAGACGAACCTTTTTTTAAATAATCAATAGGTAAATATTATCATTGTTAGATAAAATTTACCAGGTAAAAGTCTGCTAATAATATAAATAATGACCTCTATAGATCAAAGTATCGGTATTCGACCAATTCATATAAGATTTACAACAAATGCTAATCCTAGTGTTGAAAATATATTGACTCGTGATATGATTTACGTGCCTGAAGAACAGAGCGAAAATGAAGAACAAGTAAGTGAAAATATTGAAGAACAAAAACAAATAGATAAACCAGAACAGCCATTCAATGACGAAGAATTATCTACTTACCCTTTTTTTACAGATACTGTAAGATTACCGATGGCTAGTATTTTAAAATTATCGAAAAGTGATCAAATAAAGCTATTGTTTAATAAATCCTATTTTAATAGAAAAATAGGAAACAGAACATATATTGATCGTGATGAACGTAATGCAAATGCTGAATACAATTTAAAAGCAATGTTAAACATATTATTACCTACTTCTTTTCCTGTTAAAAATAATATTTATGAAACATTTAGTGGTAATATTAAAGGGTTAGTCGTTTCAAGTGATTTTCAAAGTGATAGTAGTATATTTGATACCTTATTTTCAGATGAAGAAAACAAATATGGTTATGTAAATATTGATGGTAAAACTTGGACAGTAGTGAAAATTAACTTAATAAATGATATAATTAATGATAAAACATTTTCATTATTATTACAGAGCGGTAATGTATTTAAAACATGGAGGAAACAAAAAATCGAACAATATGAAAAATCAATCAAAGAATTAGACAACAGTTTGACTACATTAATAAAAGAAAAATTACCAGACATTCAGAAACAACTAACAATTGAAACTGGTAAAAGTGGTAAAGAACAAAGCAGCGAAGCAGCTAGAGAAAGAATGCAATTAGATAAAGGTAGTGGTAACGTTGCAGGAGTAATTGTACCAACACGTTTTTTGATTCCACATATTGACCGTTTAGTCACCACAACTAGTGATAAAGAAAGTGTTATTGAAATTTTTGATAACATTAATCGTTTGCGATTAAAAAGTGGTCCAGAGAGAATGGATGTTTTTATACCTTTAGGTATTTCTCGTTTAAGTGGATTTAGTGATATATTGAAACAATCAAGTGAATACAGTCTAAAAAAGAACATGATTGAACAGTTATCATCATTAAAAAAAGTATATGATATCATTAAAGAAAAAAGACAAGATAAAGTAAAAGATCCTGTATTAAAAGAACTTTTAAGTAATCGTGAACTAGAAGCATTTTTAAAAGAAGTTGCGAAATATAGACCTCCGAATCGTTACTATTCTAATAAAAACTTATTAGCCATTTTAGAAAACATAGATTCTAATATAGATGAATTTCTAGAATTTATTGATTACATTAGTGAAATAAATATTGAAAACGAAAGACCGAAAAAAGAAGTACTATCAAATGAACAAATGAGCGATCTATTAAAGACCGGAATTATGATTGTTTCTGAAAAACCTACCGAAAACAGAGAACAAGAAGATATTTTAAGGCTTAAAACAAAATATCATTATGATTGTCTAATTAATTTACAATTGATTGATGGAAAAGTAGATGATGATAATATTGTTGATGTTAAATGTCCTTATAAAAACCAAATGTTAAATATTATGTATAATAATTTAAAATATGCTGAACAAAAAAATCCTGTCTTATTTTATATAGAAAGTAAACCCTTTGATATGGCGAAAACACAAAAAGGAGGTCGAAAAAATAATCGAAGAACAAAAAAGGGAGGTTACCTAGGAAAATCCGTTAGTTCTGTACGAAAAACAATTCGTAGTATTGGTAGTAGTGTTCAAGAAAAAAAGAAAAAACGCAGAAATAGACGTAAATCTAAACAAATACACAGTGTAAATCCTTATAATTAATAGAACTTTGGTACACCATTAGCGAAAGTACCTACTTCATCCCCAATTTCATCATCATCAAGAGCGTTATAAAATTCTCCATTATCTGCATCCGCGGTAAAATATTTTTTACCGCGAATGGTAATCTCAAATACTTCTTCTTCAACCTCCTCTTCTTCTTCCTCTTCTTCTTCCTCTTCTTCTTCAACCTCCTCTTCTTCTTCCTCTTCTTCTTCAACCTCCTCTTCTTCTTCCTCCTCTTCTTCTTCTTCTTCTTCTTCCTCCTCTTCTTCCTCCTCTTCTTCCTCCTCTTCTTCCTCTTCTTCCTCATCTTCTTCTTCTTCTTCTTCCTCATCTTCTTCTTCTTCTTTTTCTAGAGTATTCGATTGTTGAAATTCTTCTTTTACCTGTGCTGCTATTGAGGTAGACTTTTGTATTTTATCTTCTTCAATATGATAGACAATATGTTCTTCGTCACTTGACGCGTCATCCACTGTAACATCAACTCGTTCTAGTTTTACTACTTTTGTATCAGATTCTTGGTTATCATAACCTTTACCAAGGACTTCCATTGAAACTGGTTCTAGAGAATATTCATCTGAATCACAAGCAAGGTCAACTACTTCAATTGGTTTAATATTCTGAAGGGATTCACCAAAATGCATAATAACACGCTGTAAAGACTTGTTTTCTTTTTTAAGTTTTGAAATTTTTTTATTTAATTTTTTTATAAGAGGTAGATCATTAATATGATCAAAATTTTGCTGAAGTGATTTCATTGTTGATTTAGAAACGGTACTCATTTTAAACGATTTATTGGATACATCTATCACTTCGTTTCTATACTGTTTCAATTTTATGTTTATCTATAAACTAAATATAAAACCTTATTCTGTATTATATTTAATGGATTTTGAACTTATCGTAGCATTTAATAAAAAAAATGTAATTGGTATTAATAATACTATTCCATGGTATGTTCCAGAAGATTTAAAACAATTTCGTAAAACAACCAAGGATCATATTGTATTAATGGGTAGAAAAACATTTGAAAGTTTACCCAATGGACCTTTAAAAAATAGAATCAATGTAGTAATAACAAACAAAATAATGAAATCTGATAATACAGATGTATATTTCTGTAATTTCGACGATTCATTTGCTTTATTAGAAAAATTGCAAAAAGAAACTGAGAAAAAGGTTTTTATCATCGGAGGAAATACAATATATAATCAGTATTTTGAATATTGTACTCGATTTCATATTACAGTTATTGATGATGACCAAGATGGAGACACTATTTTTCCATATAACATTCAATATTTTCAGGATAATTATACATTGGTAACAAAAGACGTAAAAAACGATTTTACATATTTTATGTTCGAGAAATAAACGTTTCATATATCAATAAATTATTTATGTTTTCGTTTTGATTTATGTTTTTTTACCCTTTTATTACTTGTTTTACGTGGTCTTATTTTTTTGGATTTATTGGTATGTCTTTTACGTTTTTTCTTTGTTTTCTTTCCGCCGGTTTTTTTATCTGCTGATCGAGAAAAATATACGTATACCCCAAAAGATACAACAGCAAATAACGATATAGAAGCTCCGAAAAGTGTTATAAATAAGGATTCAGTATATCTGTTTCTGGTTCCATATGCGTTTTTACCCACTTGTTCGCCAATTTCTTTCATCTCATTATACAAAGAGTTGAAAATTTGTTGTTGTCCATACTCCTCACCAAATAATGTGTTATATATTTGTGTTTGAACACCCGGGGTTAAAAATTCTTGTACCTTTTTGTAATTAACGTTATCAATATCCATATATTTTGTAAGAGGGTTAAAATCGATTTCTGTTGTTGATACGCGTGTATTCAATGATTTAAGTATAGGACTAACGTTCTCATATACATCATCATACACACCTTGAAATTCTACTCCTCCTGGTATCTTCTCCTCTAAATTACGAAGTTTATTTTTTAGTTGGGCAATATTTTCTCTAGCGTTCTTAGGAAGATCCACATTATCTGGTGCAAGCTCTATATTGCCTTCTAATTGTTGAAGAGCAATGTCTATATATCTTTTATAAGCTTGAATGGATTTATGTAAATAAGATAATGTTATTAACCTTTTCATTTGGTTTATTTGTTCAGGAGTATACTTATTCGTATTAACATGGAGATGTAGTATATCCAATCCATTAATATGATTATAATTGTATATATTTTTAAATTCGTCACTACAAACTTTGATCGCATTAATTATAGGACTTACTTTGTTATACCATTCCTCAACATTCCCCGCGTTTGATGGTAATACGTTATTAACACCTTTTTCTACCTGCTCCCCAAGATTTTTAACACCATCTGCACCTGCATGTATTACTCTACCTCCTTCTACTGCTTTATTAAAAGCAATAGCAGCGCCAGCACCCTTTAAAAAATCTACAGGAACGGCACCGTCACCTCCTAAAATTAATCCGGCAGCAATAACAACATTTCCCAAAACTTGTGCGTTTTCAGGTGTTAAATTATACCATATTATTTCGCCCACACTTTGAGGTGCATTTGCTATCTTAAGCATTTCTTCTATCTGGGCCTTAACATATGCTTCTTTATCTATCACTGGTACTTTAGTATCATAATTAGCAACATCGACATGTCTTTCTACAGGAAAATTATTTGTGTCCTTTCCTAAATTAACATTATTTCTGTATTCTTGGGCTGCTACGGCTTGATTAAGGTTAATACCTTGAACAGCAGTTACTAGGGTTGCCAAAGCAAACATTATTAATGTTCCTGACATACCACCTATTTGACTTCCACTTTTCTTTCTCAAAACACATACCTTTCTTTTCAATGTTTCAATCATCTCATCAGTAAAAGTTTCTGCCTTATCAACATTATTCAATTTCTGACCAAGCACATTATCTAATAGATTATCTAAACTATCATAATCTTTGTCACTCATTTCACATCTTGGTTTACCAGTAATACTTTTTAACAAGTCATCTATTATTTGATCTTCGGTAAGACCCTGATTTTCAAGATTTTCCACTAATTCATTTGCTTTAGGGTTCTCAAGTTTTTTAATATCATTTTTATTTAAAATCGGTGTATTTTTGTTCGATTTTTCTTGATTTGAATTCATATTTATATAATAATACCAGAAACTATTATTATATATTTGCTAAATAATTACGAAGTTACACCAAATCGTTCTTTCATAATATTTGCTTTACTTACAGTTTGTTGATTTTCACTTTGACGTTTTACTTTATAAACTCCTCCTGCTTGCGTAGATCCTCCTTTATTCCCTCCATAAACTCCCGCTGTAAAATCATCCGTATCTTCATGTAATTCAGGAAGAATTCTTGTTAAAGGACTATCAACAATCATCAACATACGCTCGCTATTTAATAGTTTGCGATACTCTTGAATGTTTAAATTACCGTAAAACTTATCTAACAAGTAATATGGATTAGGCGCAGGTTTAATGTTGCTTTTAAATTCATATATTTTATTATAAACACGGTTCAATAAATGATAGCGTTCAAATTTTGTCGAGTCATCAATATTTTCTTTCATCAAGTAGGCAACTGCACATTCAGGTCTACAAAAAGAGCCGTATCCGTGAATATCACCATCATTTTCACATTTTGGTATATAACAAGGTTGATTATCAAAGTCATAAGTACACCAAAAGCAAGCAGACTTTTTCTCATCCATCGCATTTTTATAAAGACTAATTTTCAATTGTTTTAGTTTCATATTGATATCTTTTATATTTACGTTTTCATCATTTGCATTAACATTGCCTTTGCATTTACTACAAACTTTGTTATTTAATAGTGATTGTGAAGTATAGGCATTAATGGATTCTTCGACAGTTCTATTTTCTAGTTCAAAAAATTTATTATCACTATCTGCATTATCGTATGCTTTTACTACAGGAGGGACACTAGCGTTATAATTTAATGGATCACCAATTAAATTATTCTTATTTTGAATTACATCGTCTTCAATTTCCTTTAAAGAACATTTTAAATGCAAAATAACATTTGTTGGAACTGGTGCAGCATCCTTTTCGCTTGTATCTTTCGATATTAATTTTCCTCCTTTTGGTTTTCTTCCCCTTTTTTTTACTTCGGGTTGAGGTGTATCTTGTATTTCAAATTGAACATTTTCAACACTCTGTTTAGCTTCGTTTTTTTTTGAAAGTCCTTTAGCGTTTTTTGTTCGCGGCATTTACTTTTAACTAAAAACCCCAATAATTATTTATATGGTTTTAATAAGTGTTTAAAGTAAAAATAAACGTAATTGTATGGTAGAGTGATTCAATTAATTTTTTTGTAAAATATTATCGGCAACATTATATGTATTTGAAACAATTGATAATTGTCTATAACATCGGCGACATAAAGGTTTATAATTATCGGACCCAATACTAATCTGTTTGTCTTCACTAGTTACGCGAAACGAAAATGCTGCTTGTGTACCATCCCTACAATTCGCACATAATGCGTGCACTTTTTCATAATCATCACATAAAGGTAGTAGTTTTAAAACATCTCCAAATACCTGGCGTTTAAAATCACCATCTAGAGCAGCAATATGAACCGTTTTATTTTGATCAACTAATTCTGCAACAACTACATACAAATCTTTAAAGAACTGTCCTTCATTGATTAAAATAACATCATTTTTATCTAAAATGCTACGAACACTTTCAAGCGAATATGTTTGAATACAAGGAATCATTTGTTTATCATGTGTAGAAAGCATTTTATCATCATAACGTTTATCATCTGCATAATTAATTACACATATTTTTTTACCAATATAAGAATACTTTTTATATTGCTGCAATAACCAAGACGTTTTTCCTGAAAACATACACCCGAAACAAATACTTAGGTAACCTATTTCTTCGCGTTCCATTTATATAAATTAATAATACAGGTTTAACTTTACATTTTTACGAAATCAATTTTATAATATTCTTTATAAAAAATATACGATAAAATTCTTGGCCGGTTTAAAATATTCTCTAATTATGTATTTGCCTCCAATTCTGCATTATAATTTTTTTCTTTTTTCAACATAATATCCATATATTCATTATAATTAAATCCTTCCAGATATTCATTATCACAAATTTCATCGATTACCTTAGATAAATGTTTTTCTACATTTTTATCTAATACTTCTTTTCCTAACTGATATTCTATATTATATTCTTCTAGTTTACGTTGTTTTTTAAATTGTTCGACAAAATAAACAAATCTATTTTTTGTAATAAATAAATCGTCGATATATTTATTTACAACCTTATTTGTAAATATATCTTTATATTCCTGCTCCATAGGAGTATATGCAGGATATTGAAAACCAGGATCTTTCTCTAGTTCGTGTGGATAGATTACATCCCAAATAAACTTATGAAATATAAAACCGGCAACATTTAATGAAATATAATTTGTAACATATCCATTTAAATTTCCAGCATCTACATTATTTTTTCTTACGTGTTTCGCTATATTTACTGCTATTTTTTTTTTCGTCTCGTCATTTAATTTAATCAATAGTTTACTATAAGGAATATTTCCCCAAGATATTTTAAATATCATATCTTTCAATTTAATTGATATATCCTCGGCCACATCTAGACCGTGGTATGCATTAATACATGTTGAGCAGCAAGTTTGACCCATTTTAAACTTTATTTTCTACCATTTAAATTGATATATTAGCAGAATCAATTTTATAGTTATCGCTAAAACAATATAATAGAAATTTAATAAATATTAAAATAATGTCTCAAGAAAAAACAAATAATATACCCTGGGTTGAAAAATATAGACCTACACATTTTGAAAATATTGTACTTGATCCAATAAACCGTGAATTATTTGAAAAAATTATTCAAAAAAACGACTTTCCTAATTTACTTTTTTATGGACCCCCTGGAACCGGTAAAACAACTACAATTATTAATTTAATTCAAGAATACCAGAATACATATGGAAAAATAAACAAAGGAAATGTAATACATTTAAACGCATCAGATGAACGCGGAATTGATATAATTAGAAATCAAATATATTCATTTGTACGATCAAAAAACCTTTTTGAGACTGGTTTCAAATTTGTAATATTAGATGAAGTTGATTATATGACTAAAAATGCTCAACAGGCATTAAAATATTTACTTCAAACAACCACTACTAATGTTCGTTTTTGTTTAATTTGTAATTATATTAGTAAGATTGACGAACCATTAAAGAATGAATTTATAAGTGTCCGTTTTAATCAGCTTCCTGAAAAAGATATCATTCAGTTTATTGAAACCATTATAAAAAAAGAAAATATCAAAATTTCAAGAAATGATATCTATACAATTCAATCGATGTATAAATCTGATATTCGAAGTATGATTAATTTTTTACAATTAAATCAAAATTTCAAATTAAATGAATGGAATAAAAATATTTTAAACCCAGATGTATTAAACAATTTACACAACATGTTTTATGAAAAAATAAAACAAATTGATATCATTAATGAAGTATATAAAATTAGTCGTCATTATAATATTGATAAAAAACATTTATTACATTGTTATTTAAACCATATTGTACGATTGAAACTCATTCCAATAACATCAAAAACAATTGATATAATCAAAAAAACAGTTCATACTGTGAATGCAGAAATGGATGATGTTATTATTTACTTAATCGAAAATTTAAAACATATTCAAATTAAGCCTTCCCCATACGTAATCGGAGATTGTGTATAAAATATCCATCAGGAGGAGTACACGAAATAGGATCATTATTAAAATTACACATTTCTGCTAAATTATCACTCGAACGTGCAGTGGAATCGTTTTTTTTCATTTCCTCAATTGTTTGCTGTTTAGGAAGTTTAATAACTTTTTCGGGTGTTTTTTTACACGGGAGTTTACTCAGTTCTCGACGTAACATATGGTTACTTTAATTAAAATAAATGGAGAAAATAACTAAGGTGATAATATAAAATTGAAATAATATAAAGAAAATATTGAGAATCATATTAAAGAATAATGGATCTACTAGAAATCGATGCCGAATGGGAATCTTACATAAACGCTAATAAAAATGGATCAATTAATCATCCAGATAAAGCAGAATGCTCTAAAGTAGTAGTAAATGACTCGAATTTGATTTTACCTAAATGTGAAGAATTATATATTTCAACTACAACCAAAGTGTTATATCTCAATCAAGAGATAGATATACATAATATATTTTGGAAAATTCCAACAATTGAATATTGGAGACCCGAAAGTGGTGTGATAAAAAAACAAATGAAGGTTGTTTCGCATACAAAAGAAGAATATGAATTATATTGTAATAAATTAGAATCATTAAAATATTACACGGAACACGTAATAAAAAAAATAGACAACCCGAATGCAAGACGCAATAAATTTAAAGATGAGAGAAAAATAACTATTGGTATGTCCAAACGTGATATTATGAATTGTAGAGGAAAAGTAAAAAATGCATTTTATAATTGTTTCGCGCTCATATTAAGATTTACATATAATGGTATATTTCACGAAATACACGCAAAGATATTCAATACAGGTAAAATGGAAATTCCTGGTATATTAAATGATGAACTACTACAAAATGCTAAAAAAATGATATTAACACTCCTAACTCCACTGTTAGAGAAAAAGATTGAATTTTCAGAGCATCACACTGAAAGCAATGTTTTAATTAATTCAAATTTCAATTGTGGATTTTATATCAACCGAGATACTCTATACACAATTTTACGAAACAAATATCATATAGAGACTGCATTTGACCCGTGTAGTTATCCTGGAGTAAAATGTAAATTTTATTACAATAATGAATTATCGGAAGATGAACAAAAAGGTACAATTAATCGGGATGATAGATCACAAAAATTATGTGAACTAAACGATAATGTTAGATACACTGAGGTATCCTTTATGATATTTAGAACAGGAAGTTGTCTAATTGTCGGAAATTGTACTGAGAAAATACTTCGTTTTGTATTTGGATTTATAAAAAATATATTACAAACAGAATTTATAAATATACGTGCACCAAATGAAGTAGTTACTCAAAAAGTAAAACAAGAAAAGGTAAGAAAAAAAACAATTACATTATCATCGGATGTATATAATATTATAGTAAAAAGTATAAACGTAAATTTGTAATACATTATAGATGTGCGGAATCGCAGGAATATTAGATATATCTAATGATATAGTTAATATATTATACAAGTCTGTTTTTTATTTACAACATAGAGGTCAACATTCAAGTGGTTTTATTTTTTTTTCCACAGAAAGTAAAAAAACGTTTAAATCGAAAAAAATAGGTCTAATCGACAAACATTTTGATGAATTGAACCATTTTTCAGGAAACATGGGATTATCTCACGTTAGATATCCTACTTCTGGAAATAATAGTAGAAGTGAAATACAACCGTTCTCTATTTTAAAGCCATATGGTATTTCATTAGTACATAATGGTAATATAACAAACGGCGACGAACTAAAAGAATTTTTAAATAAACATAATATTTATATTAACGGAACATCGGATAGTGAATTAATATTAAATATTTTTTATCTTTTTGTTGAAAAAGATTTTTCACAATTAACGAATGATAAAATTATTGAAGCGATACAAAGAATATATGAATTATGCAAAGGAAGTTTTTCAATTATCATTATGATTAGTGATTATGGTATTATAGCATTCAGAGATAAATATGGAATACGTCCATTGGTCTATAATATAGATGAAACAAGAGCTACATTTGCATCAGAAACAATAGCATTGAATAGTCACGATTTTAATGATGTAGGTAATGGAGAAGTTATTATTGTATCAAAAAATCTTGAAAAAAAATCGTATAAATTGTTTAATGAACAACTAACACCGTGCATTTTTGAATATATATATTTTGCGACAGCTGAATCATACATAAATAATATTCTTGTATATAATTTTCGCGAAAAAGTTGGTGAAGAAATCATAAAATTAATAGAACCAGAAATACGTGATCAAATTGATATAGTAATTCCAGTTCCACTTACAAGCATAATATCATCAACGGTGATATCAAATAAATTACAAAAACCATTAAAACACGCCATTGTTAAAAATAGATATACGCATCGTTCATTTATTAATGCAGGAAACAATATTACGAGTATTATAGAAAAGATAAAAATAATACCAGAATTAGTTAATAATAAAAACATTTTAATTGTCGATGATTCAATTGTAAGAGGAAATACGTGTAAACATATAATCAAAGAACTACGAAAGACAAATATAAAAAAAATATTTTTTGCTAGCTGCAGTCCAGAAGTAAAGTACCCAAACAAATATGGTATTTTCATACCTTGTAAGAACGAGTTGATTGCTCATAATAATTCAACTAAAGGAATTGAACAATTATTAGATATTGATAAAATATATTACTTACCAATTGAAAATATTAAACGTATTCTTTATAATCTAAATTCTAATATAAAGTCTATTGAAGATTCTTCGTTTACTGGAAATTATATTAATTAGAAAAAACCCATTTAATAAGTCCGTCCATATCTTTTAATGAAGTAATACCATCCACATGATCGTGAAATGTTTCTTTATCGCGCATAAATTTTTCAAAACAGATATCTCTAATTTCTGTATCGATATAATTACATTTTTTTTTTGTAAAAAAATTCAGAAAACTAGTTAATAAAAATAGATAAAGTTCATAAACATTCGGTTTATTTAACAATTCATTTTGTATATTTTCAAATATTATAGATAACTGTGAGAGAGATGAATTTGTAAAAAGCATTAAATATGGTTGCATGAAATTTCGAACAAAATATATACGATTTTGTAGAGTCATGGTTTGATTATCCCAAAAAATAACAATACGAGACCATTTTATAAAATTATTCATAAAATTATTTTTTTTACATTTGTGATCATTCAAAGTAATATTCCCTAGTAATACATTATATACAAACATCGATGGAGTATGAAGTATATCAGTTTTATTTAGATAGACTTGTTCAGTATATTCGATAAATAATAATGGACATTTTTCTAAATAAGAGTTAATTTGATTTTCTTTCATATTTATTGAATATAGTATTGATAAAACATGCAATAGTGTTTGAAACCCTTGAATAATTATACTTCTATCGTTATTTTTACTTATTCCATCCAAATTATTTGTATTGTCTAGATAACTAAGAAGATATTTATTGTATGACGTTATAATATTTTCATCATATTCTGAAACGCCCATTATTCAATATATATATGAATATATATTTAGTAAAAAATAAATATATATTTTGCGTATAAATATTTAAATAAAACTAAATAAATAGTTTATAATTATGAGTGCCTTAGTAGAAGCATCTGAAACCACTAAAGAAGAATACAGACTACCTGATCAAAAAACCCTACAACACGCTACAAAATTAGCCATTGTAGACGATAAGCCCATTATGTTAGATTATTGGAACGAATCTTTAGATAAGACCGTATTAATTGGAGTAAAAGAAAATCAAGAGAAACTTTTAGTAAAAAGTGAAGAAGAATACACAAGTCCTATTGTTAAAATTTACAAAACTGGAACTGAATATATCATTGCTACAGAAAATTCAATTTACTTAGTTGATGTTAATATTCCTACAAAAAGAATATCTTCATAAATACTTAATTATTTAAATTCAGTAAATAATTAAAGTAATTCTTTTAATTGTTCAGTTTGTTCCGGTTCAAACTTATCCGGAAAAACAACTTCAAATATAACTATTAGCGAACCTATTTTATCCTTTCTTTTCATACCCATATTAGAAATTTTTTTACGATAATTGGGTTTAACAACAGTGGGGTTATTTTTATTATTAAACGCTAATTTTTTATTATTTAAATGTTCTATTTCAAATGAAAATCCACAAATAGATTCTTTTAGTGAAAGTGACTTATAGTATATCAAATCTAATCCTTCTCGATTAAATATTGGATTATTTTCAATATTTACTGATATTTTAACATCTCCTTTAATTTGATTTTCAGATATATTCCCTTTTTCTTTTAATTGAATAATTTCATTATTATCAATACCTTGATAAATATCAATATAAACTGTTTCTTCTTCATTAATTTTCATATCTGATATCATCATCCATCGATTAATGGTAATTGGTATAGAACAGCCTTGATATGATTGTTCCAATGTTAAGTTTAATGAAATAACAATAGGATCTGGTTTAATATTTTTTTTATTCATTGGACTTTTGCTAAATAATTCTTCTAACGGAATATCACTGGAACCTGGAAACACGCGAATATTAGGTCCTCCTTCATTTCCATTAAACATATTACCAAAAAGGTTTGTAAACAATTGATTTACATCTTCTTCATCAATATTTGATTGCATATTCATAAAAGGCATCCCACCCATTGGAGGCATCCCACCAAACATATTAAAAGGATTACTTTGCATTTGTTCTTCAAAATCATAATGACGTCTTTTTGTACCATCACTTAGTGTTTCATATGCTGCATTTACGTCTTGGAATTTTTTTATATCACCTCCTGGTCTATCTGGATGATATAGCATACTTTTTCTACGAAAAGCTTTCTTTATTTCATCACTATCAGCATTTTTTTCTACTTCCAAGATGTTATAATAAGACATTCTTATTATTAATCGATGTTATTATCTTTTTATTTTACCGTATTTATTTATTCATTTATAAAATACATAAAAATGTATATTTCAGTAAAATATTATTACACGAAACAAAGTTCAATAACATAAATAAAGAAACAGTATTGTGGAATGAAAAAGAAAATTAAAAAATAATATATAATTTAAAAAGATTTTTTACCTGTTAAGCAAGTTCCTAAAATTAATGAATGAATATCATATGTACCTTCATAAGTATTAACAGTTTCTAAATTACATAAATGACGGAATATCTCATATTCTTCTGAAATACCATTTCCACCTAATATATCACGACAATTTCTAACAATATCTAGTGATTTAGAACATGAATTTCGTTTTATAAGTGAAATCATTTCAGGTGTATATTCACCTTTATCTATTAAGTCAGCAACATGTAAGCAACTCAACAAAGATAAATTCCATTCTGTAGCCATATTTGCTAATTTCATCTGTAATAATTGTTTCTCTGATAGTAATTGTCCAAAAAGGGTTCTATTTTGACTATATTCAAGAGCAGTCTCAAAACAGAATTGAGCAGACCCTAATGCACCGAAAGAAATTCCCAATCTCGCATTATTCAAACAAGAGAAAGGCCCTTTCATTCCTTCAATATTTAGCATATTTTCTTTAGGTACCTTTACTTCATCCAAATTAATCATTCCGGTTACTGATGTTCTCAAAGAAAGCTTCCCATCTATTTTAGGTGTAGATATTCCTTCCATTCCTCTGTCTAAAACAAATCCCCGAACCTTACCATCTAGTTTAGCCCAAATAACAAACACATCTGCTATAGGTGAATTACTTATCCATGTCTTATTACCATTAAGTATATAATTATTACCATCCAAAATTGCTGTACTTTTCATTGAAGAAGGATCTGAACCGTGATCTGGTTCAGTTAAACCAAAACATCCAATATAATCTCCTGAACGTAATCCAGACAAATATTTATCTTTTATTTTTTCATCACCATAATTAAATATTGGATTCATTACTAAAGAAGACTGTACACTGAACATAGATCTGTAACCACTATCTATATATTCAATTTCTTTAGCAATAAGACCATAAGTCTTATAAGATTCTCCCAAACATCCGTAACCATTTATAGTAGGGCCAAATATACCCATTTCGCCAAATTGTTTGAAAATATTTCTATCTATAACTTCATTACGATAATCACTTATAACCCTTGGTTTCAACTCTGTTTTACAAAAACTTTTAACAGATTCTATTATCAAATTTTGAGTAGTCGACAAATTTTTACCAATATTTAAAATATTTATCATTAAATAAATAAATAATAGAGTTTTTTTTTATAATTAATACTAAATTAATAATTTATTATTATCTAAAATTTATCCAGAATTTATTTATTCACTTATAAAATACATAAAAATGTTTATGAAGTAATTAATATTATGGAAAACTTTTTTTTAGCAAAAAGAGCTTCAAGTATAACTAAACCCTCATTTATTACAAAATACAAACCGTATTATATCGATGACTTTAAATGCAATGAACAATTAATATCTGTTGTAAAATCTCTTATGACGATTGATGATATTAATGTATTAATTTCCGGACCAGGTAATGCAGGGAAAACGTCTTTATTGTATGCTATTATAAGGGCTTATTATAATTTATCAAAGGGTGATCCTTTACCAGAAAACAATATAATGTTTATTAATAGTTTAAAAGAACAAGGGATTAATTATTACCGAAATGAAATGAAAACATTTAGTCAATCTAAATCGTCTATATATGGTAAAAAAAAATTAATAATAGTAGATGATTTAGATCTTATCAACGAACAATGTCAGCAAGTTTTTCGAAACCATATAGATAAACATAAAGCTAATATTCACTTTATTTCGGTATGTTCGAATGTGCATAAGGTTATTGAAAGTTTACAATCAAGACTACATATTTTAAAATTACAACCACATTCGATAAAAAATATTGAAACAATCGTTGATACGGTTATTCAACAAGAAAATATAAATATTACCGAAGAAGCAAAAAAATATATTTTAACTTTTTCAAATCAGTCTATTCGTGAAATTATCTCACATTTAGAAAAAATATGCATTTTATCATCATTTAATGAAAAAATAGATCTGGTGCGTTGTAAAAAGATCATCACAAATATCTCCCATAAAGATTTTGAAAAATACATAGATAACATAAAATCGAATAATTTAAATGATGCCATAGACATATTATATAATATTCATGACTTTGGTTATTCGGTAATTGATATACTTGATATGTTTTATGCATTTATTAAAAATACTCACTTACTAAATGAGGATGAACAATATAAGATATTACCTATTATTTGTAAATATATAACACATTTTCATAATTTACACGAGAACATTATTGAGGTTGTGCTTTTTACATTTGATGTTTATAACATTTTATCGTAATATATAATATCTGCGTTAAATACATAATAATGTTAAAACAAATCTTTAAAAAAAATGTGCCGATTAATGTTTTATTTGATATATTAGAAAAAGTTTGTCTTAAAACTGAAAGATATTATTTAATTGATAATAACGCATTTAAGAAATTATTATATAATAATTACCAGAATGATTTTTTAGAAACAATAATTCCTTATTATCAAGACTCGAAAAAATTTTATGTAACACGAAAATTTAATTATAATTCGTTTGTTAATATCGTTCGGCAAATATGTAAAAGTAATGATAATATGTTTACGTCAAAAATAAAATACAACGAATCAAAATATAACATCGATTATTTTATTTATTTTAGTAACATTTAGAAATTATTTAATTAAGGTTTAACCATGATAATAATAACATTATATAATATATAATGTCTTTATTTAGTGAAAAAAATTTAATGTATACATTTGCTACTATAGGCATTTTAATTGTAGTAAATGCTTTTGGTAATAAAATAAAAGATGCTATTAATCCCGAAAAAGGCGAAGACGAATTAATACGTAAATATTTATTAAATGAAAGTCCATTGTACGGATATAATCGACCTAAATTATGGATCCATACAAAATATGAATATAATTCTAGAAAATGGAAAAGTTTCGGATCGCGTACTTCAACTGATCTTAATCAACCATATATCCATTTGACTATTAAATCCATTATAAATCATTGTGGTGATGATTTTAATGTATGTTTAATTGACGACGATTCCTTTAAACAATTAATACCTGGATGGAAAACCGATGTATCAAAAATACCTGAACCTAAGCGTGATCAAATTCGTGAACAAGGTTTAATTGAATTACTATATATTTATGGTGGATTTATTGTACCTAATAGTTTTGTTTGTCTTCGTAATTTAGCACCACTTTACATAAAGAATATTAACAATGATAAACCATTTGTTTTTGAAAAATTAAATCGTAATGTTAGTATTGTTAAAAATCAACGTTCACAAATTTATACTGCAAACAGCTTGTTTATCGGAGCTCCAAAACGTAATGCTGTTATTAAAGATATGGTGGATTATTTAAAGCTTAGAAACGAATCACCTCACACGCATTCGGAAAGCGACTTTTTTGGTTACACGTCAAAATGGCTCGACAATGAAGTAAGTAGAAACCATTTTAATATTGTCGATGGTATATATATTGGTATAAAAACTGCTGACCGAAATCCAGTATTAATTGAAAATTTATTAGAGGAAAATCCGTTAGAATTTTGTAATAAACGAACACACGGTATATTAATACCCGAAGACGAAATGTTAAACAGAAGCGCGTATAATTGGTTTCCTGTTACATCCATCAATAATCTATTAAATTCAAATATGTTAATATCCAAATATTTACAAATGTCTATTAGAGAACCGGAAGTTCGCGACGTTCAAAAAGTAGAAAATGCATTAAAAACAGTCGTTGCTATATAATTTTAGTGTTTCATATAGTATATATATCATATATATACTACATATGCCGATAAAAATTGCGCATCGTGGATATTGTCAGCATTATAACAGCAACACCTTAAATTCCATAAAAGATGCTATAAATAATAATTTTGATATGATTGAAATTGATATTCAACTAGATAAGAATAATAAAATTATTGTTTATCATGATATTTATTATAACAAAAAAAGAATAGAGATGTATTCATATAAAGCGTTACAGAAAGATAATCCGGAATTATTATTGTTATCCACTTTATTTAAAGAGATTGATTATAAAAAAATAAAACTTTATCTTGATTTAAAAGGTTCAGATATAATGGCTTACGAGTTGCACAGTTTTTTTATAAAAATGAATATAGATACAACAAATATATGGATTGCTAGTTTCAACTTAAATCATATAGATATTTTGAGTAAAAAATGTCGGGGGTATAATCTTGGACTTATAAGCGAAAATAACTTCACTATAGATATATTAACTTATATAACATCAAAATATAACTTGAAATTTTTAGCATTTGGATGGACTATTTTAAATGAGAATACCGTGAGATATTTACAAAATAGAAACATAAAGGTCTTTGTATACACCATAGATAATTTAAATATATTACCTTTTATAGAAAAATATAAGGTAGATGGATTAGTTAGCGATGTTTTATTATAAAATTGAAATCTAAATGTTTTATATTTTTATATAATATAAAACAAATAATGACTACATTAAATCAAGACCAATATAAAGACATTGTATGTAACCTACCTCAAGATATTAAAACCAAAATTTATAACGACCATTTTCATATTAAACATAAATGCGATAAACTTCTTAAATGGTGGAATAATAATTATGAGCTAAAATGTAGTGCTAGTGAGGTTGAAGACCTAACAAATGAAATATTAGCAAATAAAGAAGGCGTCGAATATTTAAAAAAACATAATCAATATTTCGTATCTGTTTATAAAACACATTTTATTTATGACAGACAACCAACATTTAAATTAATGAACCGAACACAAAGTCTTATAACATCCGTTTTGATGTATATGTGGCATTAAATGTAATAATTGTTAGTATTATGTGAAGAATTTAAAATAACGGAAAAGGATGATTTACTATGACCAATTACTTGTTGGGCATTTTTACCGATCATAAAATCTATAAATGCTAATTCTTCAAAGTTCAAATCATCGTCTATTTTCTTTTTATATATCACATTTTCAAAACAAGATATTTTTTTCGATAAATATTTATTAGGAATATTTACTATATCAAACGTAGCTACATAAATAGGGAGAGTTTTTTCTTTAAATTGCGTGGTTTCAATTAATGAACATAGTTTTGGATGATTTTTTATTTTAAAATGTCTTATAAAATCATCTTCATAGCGATAATGAATTAAATTATACTCTTTTGGTAAAGTTTTCATAATATTATCATATATATCTAATAAACGCTTACACGGTTTTAAATTTGGATAAAAATTTCCAATGTCTTTAAAATTTTGATATATCGACCAAAATTGTTTTAACACTATATATGATTTTTCTATTCTATCTAACTGTGGAATAATAGCACGGTCACGATTTAACCATTCAATGCATCTTTTTTTATCATTTAGATTATATGTATTTTCTTCTGTTAAAGTCAATTTATGAAATGGTATATATAATTCCGTATCTATAAATTTATCATCAAATAGCTCATTAAATTTTATATCATACCATTGTGTTAAATCTCTTTTTTGTCTTAATGATGCGAATCTAAAAGAAAACTGTATGTTATTTATTATACAAAAATTAATGGACGCTTGTATATCATACATTTGATTACATAACCCCGCATATGTATCAAAAATTAAAAACATATATTTATATAATATAATTATATTTTACTTTCATCTTTCCAAACGGCTATTCGTTGACTTATACCCAATGTATCAATTGTATCGAATTCTCCATATAGAAGATTAGGTAATAATACTTCCCATTCTTCATGTTCATATGATCCTTTTTTTATATCGTCAAATAGTTCAAAAATTACATCTTGAAACAATTTCAATTTATTTTGACTAACTTTATAAAAACATGTAAAATAATACAACCTATCTTCTACATCAGTATTTCGTTTAAAAACTATGTTATTTATATTATTTAACTTAATATAATCGAAATCTTCATTAATTAGATACCGTCCAGTTATTTTAAATAAATTTTTAATATTCATACTTTTATGAAATATATTCAAGTATTCTAATATTTTATATGTTTGAGCTATTTCGCCAAACAATTTATGTGCACTATTATTTGTAAAATCATTAATGATTTCATCGTTATGATGATTAATAAAACAATCTACTCGATCTACTATACTATAATATTCATCATTATTTAAAACAGAGTTATCATATAAAATAATAAAACTATTCTTTATTTTAGCACGAATACTATGAATTGTTTCAATTGTTTGTGATAAACGTTCTTCCGGAGAATAAATAGACCTTTCTGCAGAGTATGTAAATGGTTTATTTGATGTATATATTTTTGAAGTCACTATAACCACGTTATACTCTTGGTTTAATAAAGAATATTCAATATGTGATTTATTATTTTTAAAGTAATAATCCCAAAAGGGTGGGAAATATATAACGGGTTTAATTAAAAAGAAATAATTTTGCTGTTTTGATTCTAAAAATTCAAATGTTATATCATTTATATTATCGATTTGATGTGCATTACTATATAATGATAAACGTCTTTGCACGGTGCAGGGAAAAAATTTATTATGATATATAATAGGTAATTGCGTAATCATAGCTAAAGAAAGGGTAAATGAATAGGATTCTGGCCATAATGATAATTCTATTAATAAATTTGGCTTATGTGTTTCTAATAATCCATTTAAATCATTAACCGTATGATAAGAAAATTGTTTTTTTATTTGCTTAATATGAACTTTACCAAAAACCACAATCTCGGCATTTTTGCCTTTAATTTTTGATACCAACTCATTTAAAACATAATATCCTTTTACGTCTGATATATCACCTATAACGCCAATAACTAAAGTGTTATTTTTTGAAACTATTTTTCTTTCGTAATTGCGAAAATCAGGAAGTGCGCTAACTACAATATTACTATAATCATTCATATTTTTTCCAAAGGTATGTAAATTTCCTATATGTTGAGTAACAACACGATCAAAATTCTGTATATTAATTCTACTATGTGTATTTAAACTATCGATTTCGTAATAAAAAATCTGAGATTTATTAAAAAAAAGGCTATAATCGTGTGTTATAATTGTTGTTTCTTTTCTTAATTCAAATATTTTATCAATAAAGTTAACATCGTGTTTAACAATTGAGTTAAAAAATATTTTTTGTATATTAATTTTCTTAATAAAATTAATAGCGTCATCGGAACCGAATGGTACTTTAAACATTTTTTCGTCATTAATATAAAAGTAAATTTTTCCATTAAAATTTCGAGCAATTAAAAAATTGGTATTATACTTATAATGACTAATAATAGTGTTAATAAAAAAAGAACATCCACCGCCATAACACGGAAAATCAATTATCAATAAATATTGTTTATTTTTTGATATCTCATTAATATCATATATAATATCCAATGGTTTAAATAATGGTGTATTTCTACTATTAATATAGTGTAAATTCGTTTCTAATAATATACTATCATCTATTGTGTAATTTTTATAAAGAGTTATATTATTAACATTAGCATAAATATTATAAATGTCTTTGTAATTAAAAGAAGTTATTTTATCATAAATTTTTTTTAAAGGATTAATATTTATTAATAATTTTTCTTGTTTACCATAATTTATCCAATGTTTAATCGCTTTTGATTGAGTGTTTATTCCTGTATGTAAAAGATGATTATTGTAATACACATAAAATTCCCAATCGAAGCCTTCTAATACTGTCCGTCTTTTTTCTCTATATCCATTGTTTATATAATGCTCTTGGACAAGATCTTTTGTAGTGTATCCTATATTAATTAAATCTTGATTGATTGCTATATATTGCGACCAATCAAATTTATCTGTTTTTAACGGCCGTTTTTCAATCCTACCTCTCTCGTTCCAATGTTGAAGGGCTAATTTCTCATTATTTATATCACCATCAATCAAATCAGTATTTGCTATTAAATATTCTTTCCAGTCAAACTCTGTGTTTATTTGATTAGTTTTATTCTTTATACGTTTCATAATTATAGATAGTATGAAATATATTATATTTTTTAATTGTAATAAAAACGATTTTATTCTACTTATTAGATGAAGTTTATTGTAAAGTCCAAGAAATTGCCTTTAACAAATGTATATAATAATGATCCAGTATCGTTATTCAATCAATTTTTTATACCAAAAACAAAACAGCGATATGATGAGATTAAATTCTGTCTAAGAAAAAATGTTGAAAATAACAATATTAATACTATTTATCTTTTAGGTGAGCGTATTTACAGTACACAAGAGCTTGGTATCGAAAGTGATAAAATTATTCAAATAAATATTGGAAAACGACTAACATTTAAAGATGTTTTTTCTTTTATTCGTGATAATAAATTAATGGGGTATATGATTTTATTAAATTCTGATATATTTTTTTTAAATGAAGCTATTAATAATATAAAGCGTTCTACATTCCATTGTGAAAAACTATTTGGTGCTTTATTGCGTTATGATTATAATTATAAAGACATTTCTAAATCAAAAATATTTGGTCCAAGATTCGATAGTCAAGATACATGGATTTTACATTCGAATTATTTAATACCCCTATTTTCAGAAAATGCATTTGATTTTGAATTCGGAAAACCGGGATGCGATAATAAACTTATTTATTTATTGAATATTTTAGGATATACAATAGTTAATGATCCCAAGAATATTCAAACATTGCATTTTCATAGAGAACAAACACGATCATATACTATACGAGATTCTATCAAAGAACCGTGGGGTGTTGTAATACCACATTCATTTGAAATAAATACTATGCCCAGTTGTCTTGGAATTAATTTACAGAAATTTAATATTTGGTCTAGAAATTTTACTACACTTATGATGGATGATAATAAACGTTTATTTAATTATATACAAACAAAATTAAACAATAATTACAATTTTATTATTCCTAGGGTTTCGGGTATTGAAAACAATACAGCGGTTTTTCAACGTGTTATAAATGAGAATTCTCATCCTGAAACCGGTCCCTTAAAACAATATATTGAACGAACACTCTATGCTATGAAAAATAATGCTGGTATTCGATTAGATAATCAAAATACTATCACCTATTATTCAAATCATTATCTTTCTGCGTTTAATTTATGTGATATGTATGGTTCTTGGGAACCTCAAGGCAATTACGTTGGTCATATAGCTCAATCTCAATCATACATGTTAAACAAATATACCAATAAATTACCATTTTGGGCTCTTACATTTGATATTTTTCATTATATTTTTTCGCAACCTTGGACACAATCATTAAAAGGGAAACGGATACTTATCATTTCTCCATTTATAGAAACCATAAAAGAGCAATTAATAATTCGTGAACATATTTATCAAGGGATTGATTTGTTTCCAGAATGTGAATTTGTTTTTTTAAAACCACCGCAGACCCAAGCCGATGAACCAAGTAGAGACTTTATTTATGAATTCGATAAATTTAAACAAAATGTAGATGAATTGTTAAATCGGTTTGACGTAGCATTAGTTTCTTGTGGAGGATATGCTAACCCAATTTGCTCTCATATATTCTTAAAAGGTAAGTCTGCTATTTATGTGGGCGGTGTTTTACAAATGTATTTTGGTATTCTTGGAAATCGTTGGATAAAAGAACGACCAGATATTTTAAAACTATATCACAATAAATATTGGAAAAGGCCAAAAGAGTCTGAAAAACCTAAAAATTGTTCAAAAGTTGAAGGAGCGTGTTATTGGTGATAGTTTTTAATTAAAATATTTAATAAATTAAGTTAAATATTTTATCATAGTTTTATATAATGGAAACAGCTTTAGATAAAGAAAAGGAAATAGATGATGAATATCGAAATGATTTTGTAAATAAAATTCAAGGTAATGTAGAGCCAAAACGTGGTAAAAAAGTAATTATTCGTAAAACAAAAAAGCGTCAACTTTCTGCAGATGAATTGGTTGAAAATTTTTCGCTGCCTGTACAATCAGTAGAACAACCGTTATTAACCGGACGGTTAAATGAAAAATTAATTGAATTAGTCGATACTCTCGGTAATATAATGGCCAAGAAAGGAGAACCATTTAGATCACGTGCTTATAAAAAGGCACAAGAGAGCTTAATTGTTTATCCAGATGAAATTACAGAAAAAAATTATCAAAATTTGGGGTCATTACCGGGTGTAGGTGAAACAATTCTAAAGAAATTCAAAGAATTTATAAATACAGGAACATTGCGTGTTTTAGAACGTGAGAGAAATAACCCACGTAATATTTTTTCAGATATTTACGGTGTAGGTCCAAAAAAAGCAAATGAATTGGTAGAAAAACACGATATCAAGACATTGGAACAGTTAATTGATAAACAAGATAGTGTGTTAAACAATAAACAAAAAGTAGGTTTAAAGTATTACAAAGATATCTTAAAACGTATACCGCGTAGTGAAGTTGTAGAATATGAAGAAATTTTTAAAAAAGCATTTGATAGTGTTAAAACAGGTAATGCTGACTTTGAGATTGTAGGAAGTTATCGTCGTGGAGCCAAGACATCGGGGGATATTGATATTATTGTTACTTCCGATGATAAAAAAGTATTTGTCGATTTTGTTGATGATTTAATCAAAAAAGAAGTAATTACAAAAGACGGGCTTTTATCTCGAGGTACAACAAAAAGTCTTGTTGTAGCAAAATTACCGAATTCAGACACTGCACGCCGTGTTGATTTTATGTATACCTCAAAACAAGAATATCCCTTTGCTATTTTATATTTCACAGGCAGTAAATATTTCAATACGGTTATGCGTGGTCGTGCATTATCAATGGGGTATACATTAAATGAGCACGGATTTCACATAATGGATGGTAAAAAAAAGGGCGCCAAATTTGATCGTGTTTTTGCTGATGAAAAAGAAATATTTAAATTTTTAAAGATGGTCTATAAAGAACCTCATGAACGCGTCGATGGACGTTCAGTAGAGGCTATTCCCGGTTCTCCTGAAATTGAAGTTCCAAACGAAGTGAAAATTGCTATAGAAAACCCCCCAGCTCCGAAGGAAGCTCCCAAAAAAAAAACGAAAAATTTTACACAGAAAAATAAAAGTGAACAAAAGGCAGAAAAAGAACGTGCAAAAGCGCAGGAAAAAATACGTAAGTTGGAAGCAAAGGAAGCTGTTAAGCGTGAAAAAGAAGAGACAAAACAAATGAAACTGAAAGAAAAACAGGACGCAAAAACCAGAAAGAAACGTGAAAAAGAGGAGGAAAAAACAAGAAAAAAACGCGAAAAGGATCAAGAAAAGGCCGAAAAAAAACGATCAAAGGAAGAGGAAAAGACAAGAAAAAAACGTCAAAAAGAAGAATTAAAAAATAAAAAGAACAAAACTATTAAAAACAAATCGTCTATTAAAGATAAAATGCCTATTGTAAAAATAAAAAAACCTAAAAAGACCGAAATGTCTAAAAACGAATTAGTAAATACTGGAACAAATGATGCTATATTACAGGCAATACATAATTATAAAACAGGCGGACTTAGTGTTTTGGAAAGTTTAAGTGAAAAAATATTAAACAACATGTTAGTAAAAACAAACGAAGTATATCGAAATCTTGGTCCAAATGAACAACCGTTAATTAGTGATAATCAATACGACATTCTAGAAGACTATATTAAAGAAAAATATCCTAAAAATGCGGTGGTTGGAAAAATTGGAGCTGCTGTGGAAAAAAATAAAGTAACATTGCCTTATCAAATGGCGTCTATGGATAAAATTAAACCCGATACAAAAGCACTTCCATCCTGGAAAGCTAAATATAAAGGACCATATGTCTTGTCTTGTAAATTAGATGGTGTTAGTGGATTATATACCACTGAAAATGATAAATATGCACTTTATACACGCGGTGATGGTAAAGTAGGACAAGATGTATCGCACTTTATTTCCTATATAGATTTACCAAAAGATAAGGACATTGTTGTTCGAGGAGAATTTATAATGAAAAAATCGACTTTTACATCAAAATATTCCGATAAGTTTGCTAATGCTCGTAATTTAATCGCAGGTACGGTTAATAGAGTTACTGTAAATGATACTGTAAAAGATATGGACTTTGTAGCTTATGAAGTAATTAAACCTGAGATAAAACCGAGTGAACAAATGAAGAAACTAAAAGAATTGGGTTTTACTACAGTTAAAAATGAGACAATGAGTAGTATTACAAACGATGATTTATCAGAGAGACTTGTTTCGTGGCGTGAAAATTACGAATATGAAATTGACGGTGTTATCGTAACTGATGATAAAATATATTCTCGAAAATCTGGAAATCCAGATCATTCGTTCGCTTTCAAAATGGTTTTATCAGACCAATTAGCTGAAACAAAGGTATTGGATGTTGAATGGAACGCTAGTAAAGACGGGTACCTAAAACCACGTGTTCGTGTTGAACAGGTCCATTTAAGTGGTGTTAAAATAGAATATGCTACTGGATTTAATGGTTCATTTATTGAATCGAACAAAATAGGTGTTGGTGCAGTGATAGAACTAATACGAAGTGGAGATGTAATTCCATATATACGCAACGTAATCACTCCTGCAGATGAACCATTAATGCCTAACGTAGACTATATTTGGAATGAGAAACACGTGGATATTATGCTTAAAAACAAAGATGACGATAAAACGGTAAGAAACAAGAACATCGCTCTCTTTTTTAAAGGAATTGACGTAGAAGGGTTGGGTGAAAAGAACGTAGTAAAAATAATAGAAACCGGATATGATACTATTCCTAAAATATTACAAATGACGAAAGAGCAATTATTGAGTGTAGACGGATTTAAAGAAAAAATGGCTCTAAAGGTTCGTGATGGTATTAAAGAAAAGATTGAGAAAGCTTCTCTTTCTAAACTAATGGCTGTTTCAAATATGTTTGGACGTGGTTTTAGTGATAAAAAAGTTGAACTCATATTAGAAGAGTATCCAGATATATTAATATCAGTCGAGACTCCTGAACAAAAAGTTGCTAAATTGAAATCTGTAAAGGGAATGGCGTTGAAAACTGCAGAACCATTTGTGAAAAACATTCCCGTATTTTTGGAATTTTTAGAGAAATGTAGGTTAACCGACAAGTTAAAAACAATTTCTATTAAAAATGAAACAAAAGATGAAAGTCATCCATTATTCAAGAAAAGTATTGTTATGAGTGGTTCACGTGATAAAGAATTGGAAAAAACTCTAAAAGAAATTGGTGCATCATTAAGTAGTTCTGTAACTAGTAAAACATTCGCATTAATTACACCTGAAACAGATAGTAACACTGGAAAAGTAGCAGCAGCTAAAAATTTAAAAATACAAATATTCTCACCAGAAGACTTTAAAAATAAATTTAAAGTTTGAAAATAAAATCATATTATATTCAATATAATATGAACGAAATGAGAATGTATATTTGTGGTTGTGTACGAAACACAGGTACATACTTACACGATGTTTTTAAAAATATAGAAACAATTTGTGGTTTATTAGATGAGTATCATATTATAATCGCTTATGATGACTCTAGTGATGAATCACTTGATATACTTAAAACATACAAGGCTAAATACAATGATAAATTATCATTATTGATTGGTTCCAAACCATTATCCGATATACGAACAGAAAACATAGCAAATGCTAGAAATCAAATTATAAACGAAATAAATAATCTAAATAAGAAGGATTTCGATTACTTTATAATGATGGATATGGATGATGTTTGTGCTAAACCTATTAACAAAGAAGTTTTAAAATACATATTAGATAAAGAAAAAACAGAGAAACTACCATGGGATGCGCTATCTTTCAATAGAAGATATTATTATGACGTATGGGCATTATCTATCTATCCATATACATTTAGTTTTTTACATTATAAAAATAGAAATAAAGTAAAAGGTGCTATGAAAAGTATATTAAATCAGAAATTTACACAAGAAATAAATAAAAAGGGAAATGATGGATTAGTCAATTGTATTTCTGCATTTAATGGATTCGCTATCTATAGAACAAAGATGTTTTCAAATATAAAATACGAATGGAATGTACAAAAATTATTAGAGATATATCCTAAATCGAATATTGATATTATGAGTAATCACGTATGGCAACCACCAATACCTCGATTAGATGATTGTGAACATCGTTATTTTCATATTCATGCTTCAAAACAAAACAAAGCAAGAATATGTATTTCACCTATGCTATTATTTAACGATTAATTTACTTACGTCTTTTTTGGGTTTTTTTAGCATCGCTTTTTTTGAAAAGCTTGAAAACGCCTTTCTTGGCGGTGAATCCTAATTTCTTAAGGTGTTTGATAGCCTTTTTACCTTGAGCTACCTTTCTTTTGGACTTAATACGTCCTTTTGATTTTACAAGGTTTTTTTTAGTTAAACCGCCAGGGGTATGTTTAGCGGTTCCGTGGTATACTTGAGCTTTTGTTCCAACTGTTTGAGTAGGGGCCATTTTATATATTAACAATAGAATTTAATTTATTGTTAATAAAATGTTTCTAAACCATTATTTTTTTCGTTGTGTTTTACGCCTATTTTTACCTTTACCTTTAGTTTTACGACGATTTGTTTTCTTTTTAACATAACCGAATTTACCTTTTTTCGCAAAATACCCATATTTTTCTAAACGCTTCTCTTTTGTAGCAGATTCATGTTTATCAGCAGATACAATTCTACCCCATTTATTCATTACTAAACCTTGTTTGGTCAATCCATATTTTGTTTTATGTGCAGTTCCGTTCCAAACTTGTTCACGTGAACCAAATAATTCATTATATTCTTTACCATTAATTGTATATGTACCTTTTACTGGATCTCTTACTGGACGTTTCATAATATAATATGAATAGAAATTTATTGTTAAACATTTCTATGTTTAAACTGGTACACAGTATTTACGACCAATTAATCGACCTTTTAAATAAACATTTTCTACCTTTGTACATTTCGAAATTTTTCTTAGAACGCTTCCTCCTGTTGTATTTCCTTGCGATTGAGCATAAAAACTATATTTTTCGGCACACGTTTGTCTATTTTTTATTTCTTCTATACTTTTTACAGATTGTGAATGCTGTTCAGATGTTTGTGTAGCCCGATTGAATGTAAACATTAGTGGAGCCATTGATATATAATTTACAGATATATAATTTCTACGTTTTTAATATAAGATGTTGCCTATTGGAATCAATGGATTTGGGAGAATTGGGAAGTGTGTATTTCTACAACTTATTGAAAGTAAAACTGTAGAAGTAAAGGTAATAAACGCGCCAGATTTTGATATAAATAAATTAGAATCTTATCTTAAACGTGATTCTGTTCATAAATATAATACAACATTTTCAGTAAAGATTGTAGATAATGATACATTTAAAATAAACAACAGAACAATTCATTTGTTAAGAAATAGAAATGCCGGCGAATTAAATTGGAAATCGTTTGGAATATATCATATTATAGATGCTACGGGGGTGTATTTAACAAAGGAAAAGGCAAAACAACACGATGTTGATTACGTTGTCATGAGTGCCCCTCCTAAAGACGATACTCCTCATTATGTATATGGCGCTAACGAAAAAGAATATAACAACGAAAAAATAATTAGCAATGCATCTTGTACAACTAATTCCATTGTACCTGTATTAAAACATTTAGAGGATAATTTTGGTATAAAGCAAGCCAATTTTACAACAATTCATGCGTCTACTGCTAGTCAGAAAGTGGTAGATACTGCTCATTCGAAAAGTAGAACAAATAGGTCTATTTTTAACAATATCATTCCACATACAACCGGTGCATCATCTTCTATTTATAAGATATTACCATCTTTAGAAGGAAAAATTGTGGGTACATCAATACGTGTTCCAATTAATAGTGTTTCATTAATCGATTTAAATGTTGAATTAGATAAAAAAACTTCACTTGATGATATATTTCATAGTATTTCAAAAAATCCTTACATTGAACTAAATAGTGAAAATTTAGTTAGTTCCGATTTAATATCAACCACCTGCCCATCTATAGTTGATAAAAATGCCTCTCTCGAATTAAATAATAATCAATTTAAATTAATGATATGGTACGATAATGAATGGTCATATGCTGCGCAATTAATTAAATTAATTGAAACTATTTCAAATTACAACGCAAACGAGTTTTTTATTGATAAGAAATCATTCCGAAACAAAAATGTATTTTTACGTTTAGACTTAAATGTTCCTATTTTAAACAATGAAGTATCTGATGCATACCGTATTACATCAACTATACCTACTATAAAACGAATATTGGAAGATTCGCCTAATCGAATTATTATAGGATCGCATTTCGGACGACCAAAAGAAAAAAATGATAAAGACTCGCTAAAAATAGTTTTACCTATATTAGAATCATTACTCAATAAAAAGGTAACGTTTTTACCGAATGGTTTGAGTGAAGATACATTAAATACATTATCTACATCATCAGATAAATTATTTTTACTTGAAAACTTGCGATTTCACAAAGAAGAAACTACATATAAAGAGGTAGAAACCTCGAAAACAATTGATGTTTTTCATAAATTAAGTGATTGTTTTGTGAATGATGCATTTGGCTGTATGCATCGTGATCATCTCAGTATTTGTGGAACACACCTAACTGATAAATCGTTTGGTTTTCTTGTAAATCAAGAATTAAATGCATTGCATACAATAACCGATAATAATAGTAGCAATAAAATATTAGCTATTATTGGTGGTGGTAAAATGGATGATAAAATAAAATTATTGAAAAATTTATCTTACAAAGTGGATCATATATTTATAGCAGGAGGCAATATTAATAGTATTATTAAACAAGATATGAATGAATATATTGAAGAAATTTCTAAAAATAAAGCCGGCATTACATTAATGGAAGACGGATTATGTGGAAATTCTATGGATTCTATACCCTTTCATATGGAAACAAAATACTTATCAAAACACGATAACTATTATGATATAGGTTTAAAATCATTAAATGCTCTGCAACAATTAATAGATGAACATGATGTTATTTTTTGGAACGGTACACTTGGTGTTGTGGAAGACGATAAATTTAAAAATGGTTCAGAAATGTTGGTTAAAATGTTAATCAAAATGATTGAGAAAAATCCTAATAAAAAAGTCATTGTAGGTGGTGGAGACACTGGTGGGTTTGTTAATAAATACCATAATAATTTTACACATATATCTACCGGTGGTGGAGCATCAATTGAATATATTACAAAAAATACGTTGGCGGGATTAGAATTATTTTTTAACGCATAACATTACATCGATTGCAAGTATAAAAGGTTTCTCCATACATCCCATCTTCCCGTTCTTCGATATAATCATGATTTCCAAACAGTTCCACACACGCATTCTCAATATCGTTCTGAATTTTATATAATTTATCGTTTAATTGTGTTAAACGATTTGCACAAGCCACCTTTGCTTTCAATAATGTTTTTTGTTCTGCTAATAAATCCAGCATTTTTTTATTTACTTCATCTTTAACCGTCATTATATACAATATACCAATGGCTTTATATATTTAATTAAACGCTTTACTACTAAACGAGGTTCCACAGCCACATTTAGACTGAGCCATTGGATTTATGAACGTAAAACCTTGGCCCATTATATCTTCAGTCCAATCAATATTTGTACCTAATAAATGCATCAAACTACTGTTGCAAACATGTATTTCTATATCATCTACTTTTACTATTTCATCTAATTTATTAGGTAGTTCGTCTGTTGGTTTTAATTTATAATTAAAACCATTGCATCCTCCTCCTTTTACATAGAATTTGATTGCTTTTTTTTCACTTTCTCTCAATATAGTCGATAATTTTTTTGAAGCTAGTTTAGAAACTGTGATTATATTTTTTAACGTCATTATAAATATATTATAATATCATAAATTTTTATATGTATTTAAAAATTGATGAATTTAATAATATTGATGAAATACCAGATTATTATAATTTTGAACGTCCTCATGTAATTCGTGGTGGGTGTAAATCTATGAAAATCTTTTCAGAAAAAGACAAATTACAATTGTTTTATAAACATTTGCATAAAGACGAGTTTCAAACTGAAATATACAACACTTTTACTGAAATGGAAAGTACAGATGTTAAAAACTATATTTCTCAACCTTTTTCAGAAACCTATAATAATATTTTAACAGGTTCTATTCCACACAATTATATCGCAGACATTGATTTATTAGATTGCGATATTAATATACATAGCAAATTGAAAGATTATTTTACTTATAAAATGGATACTAAAAGAAGTAATAATGGTATTTTATTGTTTTTTGGTAATAATAGTAGATCAGGTGCACACATACATACAGGAAATGATTATATTTTAAACCAAATATATGGTAAAAAAACAATTTATATTTTTGATTTTTATGATAATCCGTTACAAACATTTGGAATATTTTCAGATCGATCCAATTTTTTAAAAGATAATATATTTCAACTTGATCATTCAAAATTAAAAATGTATAAAGTTGTTTTAAACGAGGGTGATTCATTAACTATACCTCCATGGTGGTGGCATGCCGCACGTGCTCATGATGTTTCTATTAGTATGACTAAAACATATATTCGCACTTCTCAACTCTATCTATTAAAACATCCAAGGATATTACTACTGATATTAATTGAAATGTGTCAACATTATTTGGATGATATTTGTTATTTATTAGAACGTAAAGAATTTATTGCTATTATTGTACTGATAATTATATATATCATATCTTATCTATACTTAAAATAGTTTGTTAAATAATATAAATAATATTATCTATATTAACTATATAATATGCAAATATTTGTTAAAACTCTTACTGGAAAAACGATTACACTTGATGTTGAGGCTTCAGATACAATTGATAATATAAAGGCAAAAATTCAAGATAAAGAAGGTATCCCCCCTGATCAACAACGTCTTATTTTTGCTGGAAAGCAGCTAGAAGATGGTCGTACCTTAAGTGACTATAATATTCAAAAAGAGTCTACACTCCATCTAGTTCTTCGTCTTCGTGGTGGTGTCTATGACCCTACTCTAGCTGCCTTAGCCAGAACATTTAATTGCGAAAAGAATATTTGTCGTAAATGTTATGCTCGTCTTCCTCCACGTGCTACAAATTGTAGAAAAAAGAAATGTGGACATACAAATCAATTACGTCCTAAGAAGAAACTTAAGTAATACGTCTATATAATAAAATATATACTAATATTTTCTATTTATTAGTATATAATGAAACTATTAACCCTTCTTTACGTTTTCTGTCTTTTCTTTGTTTTTATTCCTGGTAATATTATCAAATTACCACTTAAAACAAGCAATTTGAATGTTACTTTAATTCACGGTCTTTTATTTAGTACTATTTTGTACTATACTATTTCTCTTGTAGAAGATGTAAGTTTATTTGAAGAATATAGTAACGGTTCACCGCAATAAGTATTAACATTCTTTACGTATTAAATGATGTTCTATTTCCAATAAACGATTAAATTTAGCAACACGTTCTCCGCGACATGGACTACCTATTTTAAGATATTTCGCTCCTATTCCGATCGCAATATCTACAATGTATGCATGATTTGTTTCTCCTGAGCGATGTGAAACAATAACATTATGGCCTTTATCCATCATCATTTTAGCTCCATTGATTGATTCAGAAATAGTTCCTATTTGATTTACTTTTAATAAAAGGGTATTCGCCCATTTCTCATCTAATCCTTGTTTTATTAATTTAGGATTCGTTGTAAAAAGATCGTCTCCTACAATCATTAAATTCTCTGAATGTAATTCCATAAATAATTTCCAAGACTCATAATCACTTTCATGAAAACCATCTTCAATACTCTTTAATGCAGGATGACGTTTCATTAGGTCACCGTAATATTTTACCAATTGTTCACCTGTTAAAAACATCCCTTTTTCCACTTCATATTTCTTGGACACATCGTCGTAAAATTCGCTTGCGGCACAATCCAATGCGATAAAGACGTCTTCTCCTACACTATATCCGGATTGTTTAATTGCCTCTTCAATTACATCTAATGCTTCATCTGCACTATATATAGGTGGACAAAATCCTCCTTCATCACCAATACTTTTCGCTTGTTCTCCGTATTTTTCTACTAATATTTTTTTTAATGTATGATACACTTCACAATAAATGCGTACTTGTAATGTTGGACAAAGATTTGAACGAGCAAATATCATAAATTCTTGAATTTTTAAATCTTCAGTAACGCCGTGCTTACCTCCATTAATAATATTAACTAATGGTGTAGGAAGATTATTACTTATTATAAACCCATAATGCTCAGAAATATATTGATACATTTCCATATCTAACAAATTAGCAGCAGTGTTCAACATACAAAAACTGAGTGCTGTACTAGTATTTCCACCAAACTTTGTTTTCATCTCTGTTTTGTCTAAATCATTAAACATTTGGTCGCATTTAATTAAATCACAAATAGTATTTTGATTAAGAACCATTTTTTTGTTTAATTCAGATACCATTTCTACCGCACCATATACTGATTTACCGTGAAACATTGTTTTTTCTCCATCACGTAATTCACATACTTCTGTAGAACCACAAGATGCCCCACTTGGACTAGAACCTTTTCCTAAAGTTTTATTATTATCAAATCGGATACATTGAACTTCTAAAGTAGGGTTTCCGCGACTATCAATAATTTGATGTCCAAAAATGTTATACTCATTTACATATGAAAAATCTTTGTTTAATATATCTAATTTCATTGGAACACCTGTACTTATTTCAAATGTTTCAATATCTGTTACATTTTTAATTCCAAGAAAAACGAACAACGCACGAAGACTGTTTCCGTGTGCTACAATTAAAACATTTTTGTTAGCATTTACTAAATGTGCGACATTTTGTTCATACCCACGACCTACACGTTTTACAACATCATCTAAATTTTCGCCATTTGGCGGACCAGTATAGTAAGAACGTCTCCATTTTTTTACCTTTTCACTACCATATACTAAAGCTAATTCTGTTTTATCTTTTCCAGTAAGGTCTCCATAATCTCGCTCCTTAAAATCCGAAATATGAGGTATTGTCTTTTTATAATTTATTTCATTTGCTACAATTTCCGCAGTTTTAATTGTACGCATTAAATCGCTTGAAAATATATGGTCAAATTTAATAGAATTTAACAATTTTCCAGCATAACTCGCTTCATCGCTACCTTTTTTTGATAACTCTACGTCTACAAATCCTGTAAAACGATTTTCACTATTCCAAACAGATTGTCCATGTCGTAAAACAACAAGTACCATAATATAAAGTTATTTTGTATTATCATTTTCTCAAATATAATCACTCTCGTTATAACTTATAACTGCGTCATATTTACTAGGAGAAAAAATTGTTGTATTTATTATGGTATAACCTTTATTAATAAAAAACTCTTTTTCTATATTTTGAATATTCGATATATAAATTCCTGATTTTGTTAGACGATCTAATTTTTTTAATAATAATTCGTGATCATTATACTTTTCAATATTATTAACGATTATATAATTAAAAAAATGATATTTAAACATCTCTTCTATATTGTCTATAAAAATAAAAGGGCCGTCTTTATTTGTAGGATTGTCTATATCTACATAATAACAATTTTGTGTACACCTAGATAATTGATCATCTATATATCCAAATTCACAAATAGTATCGGATTTTTTGATATGTAAATATTTTCGTATATGATCTGCAAAATCTCTACGTGTTGTTGTAGGTTCTTTATTTGTTTTTTTTATTAACTGTGTCGTTGATACACCTTGATGATAATTTAATTCTTTAAATTTCCCTAATTTTATAGGTATTTTAAAAAATTCTCGTTGTTTTTCACGATCATCCGGTGTAAAACCGTGTACAACGTAATCAATATTATGTTTTGATAAAAAATCTTCATCCATTACTAATACATCTGTAATAAATACTTCGTTTACATATTTACACGATTTTACAATCTGAAACCTATTATATTGACTTAAAATGGGTTTTCGTTTATATTTTGTAGCTATATTATCTGATATAACACCTACAATTAATCGTACAGGTTCATCAAATAAGTTTACTATTTTCTCAAAATGTTTTAAATGGCCTGTATGAAAAAGGTCAAATATTCCATCGCAATAAATACGTTTCATAATATATATTTAAAATAGAAAAATTTAAATATATTTATTCTAAGAATTGTTTTAATATATCCTCTTTTTCTTGTCCTTTTTTACATAATTTATCAAATGTATCAACAATTTCTCTACAAGGTTGTGTTCCTTTGTTTTTAGCAACACATTCGCGCATTTCTTTTGTAATTTTTTCACAGTCAACGTTTTCCATTATATAGTAAAAAAGATAGAATAGAAATTTTGCAAAAATTATAATTCATTTGATTGCGGAGGTGCAGTTGGTTCAATTAAAGTTGCTACAACTGGTTCTTGGTCTAATAAGTAGGGTGTCTCCATTTGTTCGTGATACTTAGTATAGACATTTGTTTTTCTGTAGCGTTTTTCCAAAAAACTCATTTTTTTGATATATTTATTATACCAAAACATTTTTTGGTCTTTATAATAATTTTTATATAAAAACCCTTTAATCTTTGTTTTTGATAATGCGTCAAATTCCTCATATTTTGCTTTGAAATGATTATATTCTAATACATCTTTCTCTAATACAAATACTGAAAATCTACTCTCGTCATCCATTTATATTATATCCTTATATTTTTCCAAGATTTTCTATTGTTTTTAACGCAGAATCAGGTGTTACTGATATGGTATCAATATTCTCACCTATTAAAAATTTACAAAATTCAATACTGTCCGATGGTTGTTGTCCACAAAATCCTACTTTCACTCCATTCTCTTTGTATGTTTTAATGGCCATACTAATCATTCTACGATAACTCGTATTTTGATCATCGGATAAATAACTGATTTTATCACTATCACGATCAACTCCAAGTGTTAATTGTAAAAGGTCATTACCACCAATAGAGACTCCATCAAGCATAGGACTGAAACGATCGGCTTCAATTACATTTGATGGAATTTCACACATCAAGAAAATACGCAAACCATTTTCTCCTCTGACTAACCCGTGTTTCGCCATTGTATCAATGACTAGTTTACATTCTTCTGGTGTTCTGCAAAACGGTATCATAACAACAATATTAGTCATTTTCATAACATCCCTTGCGTATTGAATTGCCTCACATTCTAATTGAAACGCATCTTTATAATCTTCCGAATAATATCTAGACGCACCTCTCCATCCAATCATAGGATTTTCTTCATCCGGTTCATATAATTCTCCACCAATAAGGTTACGGTATTCGTTTGATTTAAAATCAGATAAACGAACAATCACGTCATTTGGATAAAAGGCAGAAGCAATCTTAGCAATACCTTTTGCTAAACGTTTAATATAATACCATTTACCGCTGTCGTAATTACCAATAACATTGTAGACTTTCTCGCGAATATCTTCACGAATATTAGGATAGTTGTAAAGTGCTAAAGGATGAATTTTAATATAATTACTTACAATAAATTCTAAACGCGCTAAACCTACGCCACTATTGGGGATCAATGAATTTTCAAATGCACATTCGGGATTACCTACATTCAACATCATTTTTACAGGTAGTTCTAAATCTTTTGACAAAGCCAATTTATCGATATGAAATGGTAACAGTCCATTGTAGATAAAACCAGTTTCACCCTCAGCACAAGAAAGAGTCACTTCATCGACATCTTTTAATTTATCCGTAGCATTACTACATCCAACAACAGCGTTTAATCCTAATTCACGTGCTACAATAGCGGCATGACATGTTCTTCCTCCCTTATCCGTAATGATTCCTGAAGAAATTTTCATAATAGGTTCCCAGTCCGGTGTAGTCATTTCAGTTACAAGGATATCACCATGATTGAAATCATCACAATCATAAATGTCTTTTAAAATTTTCACTTTTCCACTGCTAATTTTATCACCAACTGCAACTCCAGTAACAAGAATATCACTTTTTTCTTCTAACACGAAATTTTGTATCTCTAAATTATCTCGTTCATTACTATGAACAGTTTCTGGACGGGTCTGGATAATATAAATATTATGATCAGTTCCATCAATTGCCCACTCAACATCAACGCCAATTTCTTTATCAAACATTTTAGAATATGATTTTTCAAGTAGTAACAAATAACGTCCTAAAGTTATCATTTGACTGTTCGACATACTATAATTTAAACGTTCGAATTCACTTGTTTCTACTTCTTTTACACCGCCCACTTCATTGTCGTAAACAATTTTAGTATTTTTATCGCCTTTTTTCTTGATAATAATAGGATCTCCATCAATATCACGTAGAACACGTTTATCTAAAATAAATTCATCGGGTTTTACACCACCCGAAACAACTAATTCGCCTAAACCAAAGGCCGAGTTAATAACAATTGCTTTATTATATCCTGTTTCTGGATCTAAAGAAAATGCTACACCAGCTGACCCAATATCAGAACGAATCATTTTTTGAATAGCTACAGAAATCTTTACATCAGATAAGGCAATATTATGGGTTTTTCTATAAGAAACGGCACGACTATTGAAGAGAGATGCGAAACAATCTTTAATGGATTGTATTAATTCTTTTGTACCTTTTACATTTAAAAATGTGTCGTGCTGTCCAGCAAAAGAGGCGTTTGGTAAATCTTCAGCCAATGCGCTTGAACGAACGGCTACTTCAATGCATTCTTTTCCGTATATTTGAGATAATTTATGGTAATATTGAAGTATTAAATCTGTATGTTCTTTTGTGAATGTAGCTTGTGATATAACATTACGCAATTCTTTTGATTTTTCTTCAAGTTCTCTTATATTTGTAACATTAATATTATTAACCATTGTTTCTATTTTACTTCCTAATTCATTATATTTGATAAAATCGTCATACATATCAATTGATAATGCGAAACCATCGCCTATAGAAAATCCAATCCTTTTTGCGATTGAATGCAATTCTCCTAAGGAACTACATTTTCCACCAACTAGATGTTTGTTCTCATACGAACAATCTTTGAACCAGATTATTTCTGTATCCATAATTATATATCTATAATTGTATAATTATGATGGGAGAAAAAATAATTAATAGTTATCCTGGAAAAAATAAAAAAGAAGTACAATGCACCAAATGTATAGGTACTGGATTTCTTAAATATGATATAAAAATGTGCGAAACGTGTAATGGGTTAAAATGTATTATGTGTAATTCTACCGGATTAGAAAAAATGCCGTGGGATTTATGCGACAAATGTTATGGTGATGGATTTTTTATAGTGAATCGCACCAATAATTAATAAAGCAGTCTTGCTTTTCTTGCACTTTTGGTTGTAAACTTGTAACTTTTTTACTAGAAAATGTTTCAAGTCCAGGTGTTGTACGCGCGTATCTACCATACGCCATCTTTTTACTTATTCCAGTATAGTTTTGATCATGACGTTTAATATTCTTTTTGTACTGAAGTTGTGAAATTGTCTTAGGAACAACTTCGCAACGTCCGGCACTACATGTTTGTTGAAATTGTGTTTGATCTCCACAAGTTCCACCTCTTTGTTTTTTACAATCGTAATAATCTAAATGCCCATTCGCACGACGTCTAGTAGCTCTACCTACATATGTGGTGTTAAATATAGGTACATTTTTTGGACCCTTTGGACCAATGCACGGCGTTTCGCAATTATTACACCATTTTCTATCATCTAAATGAGGATAATTTACATCAAATAAAATTTTATTTCCACTACAGTCACAGACCATTTTATATATTATATACCGAAAAAAATAGATATAAAATTGAACTGTAATAAAAACTATTAAAGATAACTAAATATTATTTACAATGAGTACTTCGTGTGAAACAGATTTAGCAAAACAATATCAGCGTAAAACCGACAAACAGCATATTCTCGATAACCCCGATACCTATATTGGTTCTGTTGAGAATGTAGAAGCTGATATGTGGGTATTCGATGATGAATCACAACGAATTGTACAACGCAATATGGAATATGTCCCTGGGTTGTATAAATTGTTTGATGAAGGTATTGTTAATTGTCGCGATCATGTTATGCGTATGATTCAATCAGCCATACTAGATAAACGGTTTGTTTCCTATATTAATGCGAATGTTGAGGAAGACGGTACAATCATTTTATCAAATGACGGTAATGGTATTGATATCGCAAAACATCCTGAATATGATATTTGGATTCCCGAACTCATTTTCGGTCATTTGCGTACATCCACTAATTATGATAAAACTGAAAAGCGTATTGTTGGTGGTAAAAATGGTTTCGGATTTAAATTGGCGCTTATTTGGTCAACATATGGGCGTATTGAAACATTGGATCATACACGTGGATTGAAATATGTACAAGAATTTAGGAATAACCTCGATGTTATTGAAGAACCGATTATTGAGAAAGTGCCTAAAACAACTAAACCTTATACCAAAGTGTTGTTTAAACCCGATTATAAACGTTTGGGTATTAATGGTCTTGATAAAAATATGGTGGCTTTATTGAAAAAACGTGTCTATGATATCGCAGCTGTTACGGATCATTCTATTAAAAAGGTAAAAGTAGGTTTCAATGAAATTGCTGCTCCGGTGAAAAATTTTCAACAATATGTTGACCTTTATGTTGGTTCAAGAGTCGAAACAAAACGTATTTATGAAACAACGGATGAACGATGGGAATATGCAGTTGCACTTGCTCCAAATCATGAATTTACACAAGTATCATTTGTAAATGGTATTTGTACATTCAAGGGTGGTAAGCATGTCGATTACATCACTGGACAGATAACACGTAAGCTGTGTGATTATATCGAGAAAAGGAAAAAAGTCAAGGTTTCACCGAGTGCTATTAAAGAACAAATTATGTTGTTCTTGCGTTGTGATATCGTGAACCCTTCATTTGATAGTCAAACTAAAGACTATATGAATACACCTGTTGCGAAATTTGGTTCATCCTGTGTTGTTACAGATGGATTTATTGAAAAAGTAGCAAAAATGGGCGTGATGGATGTAGCGTGTTCTCTGACCGAAGCAAAGGAAAATAAGATGGCGAAAAAGACCGATGGATCAAAGACAAAAAATGTTCGTGGAATTGCGAATTTCATTGATGCGAATTTCAGTGGTACTACCAAATCCCCTGAATGTACTCTTATTCTTTGTGAGGGACTTTCGGCTTTGTCTGGTATTGTTTCTGGATTGTCTAGCGATGATCGTAATGTGATTGGTATTTATCCTTTGAAAGGTAAATTGTTGAATGTTCGTGGAGAACAAATCAAGAAAATTGCCGATAATAAGGAAATTACAGATATCAAGAAAATCTTAGGATTGGAAACGGGTTGCGAATATAATGCAATCGGTGATGTTCATAGACATTTACGTTATGGTAAAATTATGATTATGACGGATCAGGATTTGGATGGTTCACATATCAAAGGGCTTTGTATTAATCTCTTTCACAGTGAATGGTCATCACTTGTTCATATTCCGGGTTTCATTTCCTTTATGAATACACCTATTTTGAGAGCCAAAAAAGGTGCCTCTGTAAAACTATTCTACAATGACGGTGAATATGCACGATGGAAAGAAAGTTTGGGTGAGTCGGGAATACACGGTTGGACCATTAAATATTTTAAGGGTCTAGGTACTTCTACATCAAGTGAATTTAAAGAATATTTTGCGAACAAGAAAATTGTAGATTTTGTATATAGTGGTAAAATCAGTGATGACACCATTGATAAAGTCTTTAATAAAAAGCGCCCGGATGATCGTAAAAGTTGGTTGGAAAATTACGACAAGAATTCTTACCTGGATACATCGAGTAACAAAGTGGATTATCACGAGTTTATTGACCGCGAAATGATTCACTTTTCAACTTATGATTGTGCGCGTTCGATTCCAAATATGGTAGATGGTTTGAAAATATCTTTGAGAAAAATTCTCTATTCGGCCTTTAAACGTAAGTTGACTTCAGAAATTAAGGTAGCTCAATTTTCGGGTTATGTTTCGGAACATTCTGCCTATCATCATGGTGAAGCTTCATTGAATGGGGCAATTGTGAATATGGCGCAAAATTATATGGGTTCCAATAATATCAATCTTCTCTCTCCAAACGGTCAGTTTGGTACGCGTTTGCACGGTGGAGATGATAGTGCTTCTGAGAGATATATCTTTACTCAGTTGAATTCGATTACACGTTCTATCTTTCCTGAAGCAGATGATGCGGTTTTGACGTATCTCGATGATGATGGAACATTGGTTGAACCCGAGTTTTATGCCCCCATTATCCCGTTCGCATTGATAAATGGTATTTCGGGTATTGGTACTGGATTCTCGTGTAATATTCCGGCATTCTCTCCTATGCAATTGGTTGATTATTTGAAACTCAAATTAAAGGGAAAAAATGTTGCGGAAGCAGGAGAGTTCACACCTTATTACGAGGGCTTTAAAGGTACTGTTACAAAGATGGATGCTAATAAATATTTGACCAAGGGTGTCTATGAGAAAATCGACACAGACAAAATCAAAATTACTGAATTGCCGGTTGGGTCGTGGACAATGCCTTATATTAGTTTCCTAGAAGGATTAGCCGATGGAACAACCGATAAATCGGGCAAGAAAATTCCTCCATCGATTCGCGATTTCACTTCACTTTCCACAGAAGTCTCTATCGATATCACAGTTATCTTTCCTAGAGGTAAACTCACAGATATTGAATCAAAGGTAGATTCAGTTACAGGCATTAACGGAATAGAGAAGATGTTGAAACTCACATCTAGTGTATCAACTACAAATATGCATATGTTCAATAAAGATTGCAAATTGAGAAAATATACAGCGGTTGAAGAAATCGTCGATGACTTTTATGATGTTCGTCTTGAAATATATAGCAAGCGTAAGAAACATTTGATCAAAGACCTAGAAAATAAGTTAGTAAAGTTGTCGAACCGTGCTCGATATATCCAAAAGAATTTGGACGGAACCATTGATTTGAGACGTAAGAAAGCTGATGAAGTAAACACTCTATTGACCGGTATGGAATTTGTGAAGATTGATGGCGATTTCAAATACTTGATCAAGATGCCTATGGATTCAGTAACACAAGAAAACGTAGACAAGATTATGAAAGAGAAGGGTGATGCTGAAACAGAATTGGATGTGTTGAAAAAGACTACACTAGAAAAAATGTGGTTGTCTGAACTAGATACTCTTAAAAAAGAGTATCAAAAGTACAAGACTCTTCGTGAATCAATACAAAAAGGAGAGGTTAAAACCACTGTGAAAAAGGTAAAGAAACGTATTGTTAAAAAGTAAATAATTAAAAATAAATAGGTGTTGAATATTTATAGTATATTTTTTATACTATAAATAAATTATATTTGTGTTATTTCCACCTTTTTCTGTTTTGTAAATACATCCACTAATTCATCTTTTTTATACTCATGGACATAATATATTTTCGAAATTCCTGACGCCAATAATAAACGCGCGCAAATTAAACACGGATAGTGCGTAACGTAAGCGGTTGCACCATTACAAGAAACACCTCGTTTCGCACAATCACATATAGCATTTTGTTCAGCATGAACAGTAGCTTGTTCATGATTATCACGTACAATACTTTCGTGTGGACACCCGGGTAAAAAACCATTATACCCTTGAGAAATTATTCTATTTTCGTATACTAACAAACAACCTACTTTTAATCGTTCACAGGGCGAACGTTTTGCAGTAGCCAAAACAATCTCTTTAAAGTATTCGTTCCAAGTTGGGCGTTCCATTTTTATAAATGTAATAAAATGCTTTTATATTTTTATTATACTTTTTAATAAACGCGGATCAGCTCTATTAGCAAATTCTGGATCCCATCTTTGACGACACGATATCCGCCAGTCGCTCATGCGCCATTCTTGTTCTTGTTCTGCCCAGTATTCTTCTATCTTATGATTATATTCATTTAATTCTTGAATAACATTATTCATTTTTTCTTTTGAAGTATTATCAAATTCTCCTATATAATTTATAATTTCTACAGGAAGTATCGTTTCAAGTTTCTTATAGTTCATATCTTACTTTATAAATGACTTATATGTTTAGACCTAATCAATTTTATTGGGAATAATATTATATCCCCATTATAAAAATGAATATTACACGATTTTTTTCGTGCTGTAATAAAGATCCCAATTCTATAGAAGAAATACAAAGAAAACGTATGAGAATGTTGCCTTTTTATTGGAAGTATAGCGACAAACGTAAGGTAAGTGTTGAATAATTACAACATTCAACAAAAACACATTGTGAATTATAAAAAAATTAACTGAGAAAAAGAATTAAAAGCAACTTGCTATAAAAAAATAATGTTGTCTGCGAATGATATAAGCAAAAAATACATTGAAGAATTATTCACACTTGTTTCTAGTAATGAAATATATAAGCAATCGTTTCAAAATAAAATACTAATAAATGCATTTTTTGAACCAAGTACGAGAACTGCTCTATCGTTTGAAGCCGCCATGTATAAAATAGGGGGTAAAGTTATCACTTTTCAAAAAGATATTTCAAGCATAAAAAAGGGTGAAAGTTTTTATGATACAATAAAAACACTATGTGTATATGGAGACATTTTAGTTATTCGTCATCCAGATGTTAAAAAAATAGAGGAAGCCAGAAAAATAGCCAATATACCTGTAATAAATGCTGGAAATGGGAACGGAGAACATCCTACACAAGCCCTTCTTGATTTATACACAATTCATTCTCACTTAAAACAGCACTCTATCAATCATCCATTATCTTTATCAAAAAATTATTATGAAACACCTTTTCAATTAAAAGTTCTTTTTATAGGGGATATTGCGAATTCAAGAACAACCCATTCTTTAATCGGACTTTTATGTAAATACCCAAATATAACCATTTATACATTACCTTATCCTGAATGCGAAACGAGTACAGATCTATTAGAATTATTAAAAAAACATAACTCAACTTCTAGTGAAATTTCTAAAGATACTCTTGATATTGAACAATATGATGTGATTTATTCTTCTCGTTTCCAACAAGAACGTAATGCGTGGGGATTGGGAAGTCCGAATATTATTATAAACCACAATTTTATGAAAAAAGTGAAAAAAACCGGTATTATCATGCACGCATTACCACGTAATAGTGAAATTGACCCAGAAATAGATGATGATCCTCGATGTATTTACTTTAAACAAATGGAATATGGTGTGTTAGTTAGGATGGGAATACTCACAAAATTCTTTTTAGATTAATCTTTTTTAATTTTTGCCTGTGCTACTTTACTACAAGTATATCGACCTAGTACTTCATCGATATATTTTGAAGCAAGTAAAATTTTATCAATATCAACACCAGTTTCAATACCCGATTCATTCAGCATATAAACGACATCTTCTGTTGCTACATTACCACTAGCAGTGGAACCCGCATAAGGGCATCCCCCTAGTCCTGAAACAGAACTGTCAATCACACTAATACCGTATTGTAAGGCTATACTAATGTTCGCAAGAGCTTGTCCATATGTATCGTGAAAATGAGCAGCTAGTGCATACGGCGGAATATTTTCATTTTTAATCAAACATTCTAAAAGATCACGGGTAGTACCAATCGTCCCTACACCAATCGTATCACCTAGACTAACTTCATAGCACCCCATTCGCAACATTTGTTTTGTTATTTTAGCTACACGCTTTGGATCTACCATACCTTCAAATGGACATCCTAATACACAGCTAACATATCCTCGTACACGAAGTCCATTATTTAAAGCACTTTTAACAACCGGTTCGAATCGTTCCATTGATTCATCAATAGAACAATTAATATTCTTTTTAGAAAACTCTTCAGACGCTGCGCCAAAGATTGCCACTTCGTTTATGCCCCCTTGTTTAATGGCGTGTTTTAGACCCTGTAAATTTGGAGTTAAAACAGAATAGGAAATATCATTGGTATATAGACGTTTTGCGCCATCCTTTTGTTTTTGATGTTTAATAAAGGTGCACAATCTATCAGTATCCTGCATTTGAGGAACCCATTTCGGTGAAACAAAAGAACCCACTTCAATTGAAGATAGACCACTGATACTTAAACGCTTCAGTAATTCGATCTTCACATTCAATGGTACGATATGTTTCTCATTTTGTAAGCCATCACGAAGTCCTACTTCTACAATTCTTACTCGTTTTGATAGACTTTTCGAAAAACTTTTCATATTTAATAGATAATAATATACTATTAAATACGATAATTTAATTCAATTTTATTTAAAGAGTACCATTATATCGTTTTGTTTCGCGTGTTAAAAACAGACGCCCTTCGTGAAAAAGTGTTAATGATACAATTGCCTTTGCTAACCCAATACCTTGTCCTCTAAAGACACCTTTCATACCATTTTGAGCCATATCTTTGCTTAATTCTTTACACGCATCTACAATACCTATTTTTTTACCAGAAATAGAATTTGTTTGCATAATTACTTCTAATCGCGATAATGGATTTGTAACAAACACATATATTGGACTTACAATTGATGATGATATAAGATTGCAAGCAGATTGTCCCATTGAAGAGTTTGCGCCAATTTGTTTTTCTATATTTTTTTGTAATTTTGGTTGACCCACTAATCCTAATATAGCACTTGCGAACGAATGTCCCATTAATGGAACAGTTCCTCTAAATAATGGTTTAAATTTTTTTTGTTGTGCTTCTTTCACAATTTCCATGACTGGACGTTCTTTCCCAGTTTTTTTCATATCCACACGTTGTTGTTTTTCTATCATTCGAACTGGATTAATAAAGGGTGCTGATAATATAGAGGCAGTTGTTGCCGCCATTACTCCAGGTTCGCCGGTATTTCCAGTTATTGTAGTATAACCTAATAAAATACCAAATTTAGGTATACGTTTAAAGAGTACACCAATCATACGTGGTGTTAATCCGGATATTGATGCCCCTACTGGAGATTGATAGAATACCGATCTAGCTTCCTTAATTGCTATGTGCGGTTTTACTAGTTCCCCATTCGCATTTTTAGCATATTGTTGAACTAATTGACGGTATGCGGTTACTGGATTATCCCCTACTGTTTGGATTGCAGAACCACCCAAATAACACATAAAGTTTTGAAATGGCGAAACACCATTTTTCTGCACGTCGAAATATCCGCTCATATATATTTCATCACTAGTAAAACTTATAACAAAAATATATGCTAACATACGAAAATGTCCAAATAATAAAATTTAAATCCCAAAACTCGGGTAGCCATAGTTGGGGTACATAGAAAGGAGAGAAAATCATATTTATAGCGCCCATTGGTGAAAAATATTCGTCATTTCTATACCAAATATTTCCCATACCGGGACTAAATTGGACATACAATAAATACAATACTAACAATGATACATATCCTAAATAGAATATCATTTGTTATAACGGTATACATAATTATTTATAGTTAAACTATCTAAAAAATGTAGCCTTTAGTTGATATTGTTGAAACAAATCTAAATTCGAAATATGATGGAAATATCGAAAACAAATTGTTTATTTAATTATAAAAGTTTTTCTGAATACTTATCATAAATATGAAAAATATTACAGTAGCCACAAAAGAAAATATTGGTTATTATTCTCTATTAGTGGAATCATGTAAAAAAAATAATATAGAATTAATTGTACTGGGTTTAGGTGAAAAATGGACTGGATTTACAATGCGATTCAAATTGTGGTTACAATATTTAAATACATTAGATGATAATGAAGTTGTAATGATCAATGATGCATATGATGTAATTATAATTGAAAACAAAGAACAAATATTAGAAAAATTTAAAACATTTAAAAAACCAGTAGTATTTGGTAATCAATGTGGTATATATGAATATTTTATAAAAAGACAAGAATACACTTTATGTTTTGGTAACATGATTGGCTATGTAAAATATATTAAAATAATTATAAACATTTTAATGGACAATAAAGAACTATGGAAAAAATATAATAATGATGATCAATTAATACTTAATGAATTATACGCAAAACATAATGCATTACAAGATATTATTGGTATTGATAAAGATAACACCATTTTTTTTGTGGCCTCGGATTTAAATAGAATAACTAATATTCAGTATTTATTGAATAAAGATATAAACGGTCTAAAAATGGAAAATAATCTATTGTTAAATCAGGATAATGAACCTATTAGTATTTTACATTTAGCTGCTAATATGGATGGTAATAAATATTTAAATTATATAGGTTATGATACATCCGGTATAAAATTAACGTTTGAATATTATAGATTAGATCAAATGTATGGTATATATTTTAAAAATAGCGTTTTTTTAAAGGTAATTGTAATGGTAATAATAGTATTAATGTTAATTTACATTATTAAAAATATATTGAAAAAAAAGAAGTGATATATTTAATATTCACAATTTACGTTACAACTTTCTTTTGTTCGTAAACAATATTCGATTTGTAATCCAAGATTATATCTAGCGATTATTTGTAAGACCATTCTTTTTTCCGCTCCTAATTGCGGTAGTCCTCCGAAATAGTTTGATACTACGTTGCTTGTATTATCAAATACTCCTGTAAATGCATTTAAAATTTTATCTGTTTGTTCGATTTTATCAAATTCATCCAAAATTATTTCGGGTATTTTTTTACGCAATTCTTCCATATTTTTCTTTAATTCATCATAATGGGTATCTTTATCAAGACTATAACCTTGTGAACAGTCTTCTATATAAAGCATTTCATCTTCATATTCTTCATTTTCTATCGCATCTTCAATGTGTTCTTCTCTAGACGCATAACAATCTTTACAATATTCATCATTATCATTGTCTGTACTACAACCACAAACTTTCCAAGAAAAATATACGTGGGGTGTAACAGAAACTAATTCTTCTATATCATTACTATCTTGGAGACCAAACCAGAATTTTCCTTCTATATCTCCATCGTAAAATCTTCCCATATACATTATTTTATAATAAAGGTTTAATAGGTTATCATAAAATTATATTATATTGTAATCCAAAAGACAGCATAAATGTTGCAAATTTACACCATTTAATTCGAAATTTATCATATTTTCTATTTGCTTTTCTGTAAATTCAGACGGGTCTTCGTCTTCGTGTAATTTATTAAAAAGCCCTGTATTTACTTGGCTATCGCGCAATTGTCTGTGTCGAATATTTTCAACATCATTATATGCGCCTTGAAATTTGCAAACACTGCAATGATAAAGAGTTCCAAAACAAGTTGTTTTACGTATATTTTTTGAACCACATTTCGCACAAATTCTATCATCATATTCTATTACTTTGTTTGTTTTCTCATATTTCGTCAAATCCTGATAATCTAATCCTAAAAAATCTAGTAATGTTTTGATTACTTCTTGCGTATTTTGTATCAAATCTTCATATTTAATTACGTGAAATGTGTTTCTATAGGGTGATGTCTGCCATGTCATATTATCTTCAATGTATCGCGTCACTGATTTTTTTAAATTTTTATAACGATGGTGTAAACTTTTGATACCGGATATAGGGTGTCGTGTTAAAACGATTATTTTACTTTCTGGAAAAAACTTTTTAATCGTATCAATATGATAAACATGTCTCGGGGTTTTCTCAATCCATCTGCGTTTTTTGTACATTACTGTGTTTTTATTTAACTCTTCTACTCTACGGGTTACTGTATGTAATCTCTCAATTGTATCGATTGGTTTTAAAAACAGGTCGGTTTCATACCCTAGGTCATATACTTTAGAATGCGACCCAATCATTTTACGTAAAATAGTTGTACCGCTGTGACCACAACCAATAATAAAAATGGGTGGATCGGTATTCTCATTTTCCATTGTAAAATAAAATTGCTTTTTCTCTATAGGTTCTTTACTTTTCAACATAGGACCATTTAGATACTTGTTTTTAATATATTCACGTCGTTCTATACTTTTTTGAGTATCTGGTATCCAATTACCTCCTAAATGCATTATTATATTATAAAATTAGTATTTAAATATTATTTCCGATTTAATCTAAATGGAATGGTCACACGGTGAAGATCGAATGCTTTCTGTTTTAGAAAAATTAGTAAAACCAAAAAGGACAGTCAAATATTATTGTTGTTGCTGTTTTCGGAAACCACCTGAGTATAGTTAATTTGATTCTCAATATTATAACGATGCATATTGTGAATCACATTAAACGCGCCTTGTTTGATTAACATATTTAACATACGTTCTTCTACTGATAGACACAGTCTTTTCATTTTACTAGAATAATATTGATAATCTGAACTTATGATACGTTTAAACCAAATATCTGGTAACTTTTTTATCCTTGTTTTATCATCTATAAATGAATAAATATGTGTTATTAATTCGGATGGTAATTCTATGTAACGCATTATGTATTTTATCATTGTATATATATAATGGGTAAAACTCTTAGAAAATTTAGCAAAAAAGGAAAAAAAACGCAACATAAACGTAAAACAAGGGGGAAAAAATACGGAGGAAATGATGAAGATTGTAATATTGGTGAAAAAATAAACGAATGTGAATTAGATGGTAAACGTGTTAATAATGAACATAGAGAAAAGTTAGTAAATTGTTTTAATTCTATAGCTAAAACCACTTTTACAAAAGACACTGAAGACAAAGACTTAAAAAAAGCATATAGAAAAGCAGTAGTTAAACTACATCCCGATAAAGTAAAAGATGAAGCTGATAGAAAAATAGCTGAGGAAGAAACTGCAAAATTAAATAATGCTTATAATGGTTTAACTGAGTGTAAAGTTCAAGAAACCGTAATGACAAAAATGTATTATGATGAACCAGAACCATCATCAATAAATCAAACCCAAAGATTGGACATAACAAATGCGATTATGAAAAAAATTTTTGGAAATGAATGTGATAAAGAACATCCTGAACCAACTGGATTCTTTAGAGCAAAGTTAAAACCTGACGACATTAAAATTCGAACACGTAACGATAATCTAGCTAAGTGTGAACTCAACAATAGAAGAAAAGTACTAAATTATTTAAAGAAAAAAGAGGAAATGAAAAATCCAATTTTAACGGTAAATGATGCTAAAAATGTTCAAGAATTAGAATTTTATAATATATTGTGCGCAGACGGTGATAATGATGCTTGTATTAAACTTGAAGAAATTGCATCTACAATGGGTGGAAAAGGAAAATCAAAAAAATCAACCCGTAAAACAAAAAAAGCAAAATACTCAAAAAGAAAGTAAAATAAATCTCAAAATAATATAACTTATTATTTTGAAATGTCTATCTTACACAAATCTGAAAAAGAAATCGACAAACATATCCAAGATCATTTAACAATCCGCGATAAAGAAAAGGACAAATTTGGCGAAGTATTTACTTCTCCCGAACTCATTGATGAGATCTTTAACAACATCCCACTATCCGTATGGAAAAATCCTAACACCAAATGGTTAGATCCTGCAGCTGGAAACGGTAATTTCGCCGCCATGATTTACAAAAAACTAATCACCACATTATCATCGAAAATACCTAATTTAGAGAAACGTAAAACACATATCTTGGACAATATGATATTTATGATCGAATTAAATAAAAATAATTCAGATAAGCTCAAATCTCTTTTCGGTTCCAAAGCCAATATATCCAATGCCGACTTTTTAAAGCAACAAGAAAAGTGGAAACGTGATATTAAAACAGACTCTTTCGACGTCATTGTTGGAAATCCACCATTTCAAACCCCAAAAAAGGGTAAATATAGCGGAAGTGTAGGAAACAGAACCCTTTGGGACAAATTCTTGGACACTATATTTCATGAATCCCTAATAACAAAGGATGGATATTTAGGTATCATTACACCAGCTAACTGGAGACGACCAGAACATCGTCTTTATAAAACCATTACACGAGACAATACATTAAAATATCTCCACATCTATAATAAAAAGGCGGGTTTAGAGAAATTAGGTGCACAAACACGTTTTGATCTTTATATTGTCCAAGAAGGAACACAGAAAAAAGAAAGCGTCGAAATTATCGATGAATTAGGAAAATCCCAGAAAATAGACGTTCAAAAATGGCCATTTCTACCAAATTATGCCTTTGATAAAATAAAGAAAATCATGGTGCCTAAAAAGAAGGGTATAAAAGTTATCTTTGATGCAGGAAAATACGACGCAAGACATTTGTCCAAGACAAAGACAAAGAAAAATCGCCATCCAATTGTGCACAATATCACATTGCGTGGTCTTGGACTTCGATATGCGAAATCAAAAGACAAAAAACATTTTAAAGTTCCTAAAGTATTGCTTAATTTCAATGAACGGCAATATCCCCACAATGATTTCGAAGGAAAATATGGTATGTCGCAATTGACGTTTGGAATACCTATAAAGTCCAAGAAACAAGGTGATAAAATAATCGAGGCAATAAACGGAGATAAATTTGAAGAAATTTTGGAAGCGACAAAATGGAGTTCATTTCAAACAGATTACAGAATGTTTTATTATTTTGATCCCGATTTTTATAAAATGGTATAACCGCCACGTCAGAATTGTTACCATATTACAGTTATTTTAATACGGTAAACTATATAAAAACATTTAGCAATAGTATTATATAAAATGAGAGTTTTCTTATTATCTATTGTCCCTGCTTTGTTAAATGCATTTTCTTTGAATAGTGTACTCAGAGACACTTCTGTAAAAACACCAGTGATTGCTGGTTCTACAAAACCTATTGAAAATTTTGATCCACTTAACTTTTCTAAAGAAGAAGAAAAAGTAATTTTTTACCGTGAAGCTGAGTTGAAACACGGTCGTCTTGCTATGATGGCGGCTCCATTGATTCCGATTATTGAACAACAGACGCATCGTCCTGGAATTCACGAATTTGAAAAATTATCTCCATCATTACAGATAGGATTAGTATCGATTATGTTTATTTCCGAATTTGCATCCATGTTTCGTGGTTGGAAAAACCCATTTGATCTCTCTACCAAGGACAATTATTTCAAATTAAATGAAAACTATCAACCAGGTGATTTTGGATTTAAAACAATTCGTGATCTTGATAGTGATAAAAATATTGAATTGTTAAACAAAGAATTAAATAATGGCCGTCTTGCTATGATTGGTGCTGCTGGAATGATCGCACAAGAGTTGGTCACAGGAGCCACATTGTTTTAATTAAAAATTTTATGTGATATTGATTAATATTACATAAAAATGATTACATAAATGGTTTGAGTTCCAATTGTTTATAAACACGATCAGTTTGTTGTGGTAAGGAAAGAGGCATAACAAGACGACTTTGATCTTCTAAATATTTTAGGTAACCAATAGCTTCAGAGTATACTTTTGGAACAGTATATTCCAAAACGATTTGATTTAGACGTTCTATTTGTTCTGTAATATTATCAGGTTTAAAATCGCTATGTTCTAAAAACATATGTCTCATTATAGCTTTTAATACATCTATATTTTGATTTGGAATCACTAATTCTCTATCAACGGAACGACGATACACGCCAGCTTTTAATCCGTTTTGGATAATTTGAATATTGGCTTCAGAAAAAAAAGCTCTAGACAATACAGTATTTTCAATATCACCTTTTAATGGATCACGATACTCAGTTGCTTTATTTTTAATTTGTACACGTTCAAACATCTGAAAGCGTGCATCTGGATTCTCTGGTTCTTCTAAATTAACACGACCATTATAAGGTGTGGTATTAGTTATAATTTGATTTTGTCGATTTGTATAAGGATCCGGGGTATATTTCATTTGAGAAGACATTTACTATATATGTTACTTTTAGAGATTAAAGTTGAATAAATAGACAAAAAAATACTTTATCTTGATATTCTATAATGGAAAGATTTCATGTCATAGTTTTAGCTATTGCTACAATTGTATTAGTTTTAATATTGGTTTTTATTGGAATTTTATTGAGCAAAGGAAATACTAATTTAGCATACCCACCAAGTTACGGTGTATGTCCAGATTACTGGCAAATAGATGCGAGTTCAAATAAATGTATTATACCTAAATTTAGCGAAGACGCTATTAATCTTGGAAACATGTATGGTGTAGAACCCGTAGGACCTAATCCACCTCTTCAAGATAATATTTTAACAACACCAGGATATAGTTTTGATGTATCAAATGAAATAGTCACGCATTATATTGATTTTAGTAATAATGAATGGAATATTTGTGGTAAAAAAAAATGGGCAAATGAAAATGGAATTGTCTGGGATGGTGTATCCAACTATAACAATTGTTAAATCTCTTGAGGTCTTTCAATTGGCTCATCGTCTAATATACAACACATATCTTGTCTGCACATAGGACAAGTATTTTTGCAACGTTTTGCGCATTCGTTGCAAAATACATGACTACAAGGTGATGTGAATTCTTCACCGCTTTTTATTGATTCGTAACATACAGGACAATCAAATTTTTTGTCTGTTTCTTTATAAAATTTATTAATAATATCACGGTAAGATTGCATATATTTAGCATTGCTTAATTGAAATGATACATAACATCCATCTACTGTTGCTTCGGCCAAATTTCGTTCATCTTGTAATCGTATATTTATACGTCGTAAACGATTAAAATACCTTTCAGTTTCTTGTTTAAAAGTGTTTAAACGGACGTTTAGGTCAGTATTAATACGTTCTAAGCGTTCGACCCTTACTTTTGGATCAATTTCTGGAATAGGAAATGGTAGATGACCTTTATCGTAAATTACGATTAAACGTATACTATAACTTTCTCTTTCCTCGTCATCATATTCAGCTTGGTATATACGTAAATAACTAGACGCTCGATTTGAAATATTCCTTCCTGGATATTTTTTCTCAAAAGGGGTAAATGTAATTTTAAATCGTTCTTCAATTTCTTTGAATTTCTCATCGGTTGGAATATCCTGTGTTTTTTCTTCTTCAAGCCAATTTAGTGTATTGTTTTCATATTTAGGTATTGAAATAGTCCATTTTTTAGGAATTTTTACCATATAATGCCCTATCTTCCATCCCCGCTCATTTCGTTTAGAATATTCAATATGCAAATCTTCTCCAAAATTTTCAGGAGATTGAAAGAAATGCTTTATCGCAGTTAAGCACTTTTGGTTACGTGTTTGAGACATATTTTTTAGTTGAAATTGAAATATAAAATGTTTTTATTTCAATTTTATAATTATTAATATTTGCGTTTTGTTGAACTAGTTCTTTTTCGTCTTGTTTTTCTTTTCTTTTTTCCTCCCTCTTGGTTTGGACTAGGTGTCCTAAATCGTACAGTTTTTATAGTATTTGATTTTTTTTTTCTGAGTGCAGAATCAGTTTTGGGATCACCCTTTTTAGTCTTTTTATAACTATTTTTTGCAGTATTTTTACTTGTGGTAGGAGAATACCCTTGTGCTCTACACTCCTTTCTATTATCTTTCGCATCATCGAGTATTTGTTCGTTACTACGTTGTAAACACTCGCCATTACGTATTCGATATCCCGTTCTATTTGAATTTACCATTATATATAACGGTGAGAATATTTACACAAAGTAAAATGTGGGAAAAAGTTCCCACAAAATTGATAGGCCTTTATTGCTTTAACTTAAGGGACAGCCGACCTAAATAAGTCATTAAACTATCTGGGCACGGATTCCCGAGCGGTCAAAGGGGACAGACTTAAGATCTGTTGCGTTAGCTTCGTGGGTTCGAATCCCACTTCGTGCATTTGTTCTTATAGCTCAGTTGGTTAGAGCATCGGTCTTATGAGCCGAAGGTCTGCGGTTCAATCCCGCATCTGAACACTTATGGGACATAATATAGTTCGCCTCCTCGTGGTGTGTCCTGGATATAAAAAACCAAATGAACTATTCCCTTTTAGCAGAGCAAGATGCTAATTGTCGTCGGTTTAAAATTTATTTATATATGTATTTGTGTTTCCCATTATTACCTCAGTGGGTTATTAACTAAACAATGGTATATTATTTCAATCACTGGTATTGTAAATTCCCAAGAGAGTGATTGAAATATTATTTAAGAGACTTCATTGTCTTCGTTGTTTGTATAGTTATAGAGGTCCCTGAACATTGCAGGGTGAGAGAAATGTGCGCTTCCTACTTGGCGCAAATACATTATTTGCTTAGTATTCATTTACGGTAAATGCAGGTAAAGTGGGTCTTGCTGCGTATTCCGTTTAAGGTAAATTCGGTTAATACAGTGAGGCGATGTAGACAATATGACCTATGTGTTTGATACAGAATTAACGCTGATCACGTTAATTATGAGGAAAACTATACGGAAACCGTCGCTACATTCAAGCTATTAGTTAGAGATTAAGTCTTCTACTCTGATTGAGTTAAACTATAAGTGATATTAGATGTGTTTGTTAAACCATTAATTGTGTTGCTTTGATGAAAGCAGGAAAAATAAGAAGATAAGGGGACGCCCTTTTTTTTGTATCGTACATATCTTTATAAAATTGAAAGGCTTTTTTTTATTTACTGGAGTAGTAATAACACACGCAAGTGAGAAAATCGCAAAAGAGATATGCTCGGTAAATCATGGAGACGCGGAACACCCGCGAAAAACTCCCCCATTGCTGGTATAGCAAATAACTTACTATACGGTTCTATAGATGAACCAGCCTGGACTAAACTCCCTCGTGCAGTGAAACACGCGCTATGCAAACTGATGAGGAAGTCTTACAACAACATCCACGACCCGAACTTCTATACTGCCCTACACGCAATGTGGTATACCAACAAGAACTTTCGAGCGAAAGAAATGAGATCAAATATCACACCGAGGTTTGATTGCTCGATATGTCTCGAGACCGTTCCCCTCCTTGATACTGTACCCCTCCTGTCTACGCAATTGCCGGCCAACTATGACGTCGTTGCACAACGCAAAGTGACGACACTGATGTGTGGTCACCACTTCTGTTCTCAGTGTATTTTCAAACATATTGATTGTCGAATGCATACAGGTGGAAATGCGTCCTGTCCAATGTGTAGGGCCAATGTGTTTGAACCTCCTATGATCGTTCCGGGACTACGATCACAAGTTGATGTGGTGCGGGCTACGGATGAGGTGGTGGCTACGGTCAACAAAAGAATACGCAGACAAGAAGAGAGGTGGAGAAAACGTCAACGCATTCGAGCACAAAAGGCAGCATCGCCGATTGTAAACACACCGACGGAACCGGTTGCTAACATTATCAACACCATTTACGATGTATAAAAAATAAAAAGAAAATAGTTATTATGTATATTTTGATTACTTTTTTTATTCACAATAAATGTATTTAATATTTATTTAAAAACAATATAAGGAGACAACGTGTAGTAATAGAGGTGAGAGAAAAGCGACAGTCAAAAATTGTCTTGATGCTGTTAATTTTGTGACGATAAATGCAGTTAGTATAAAATTGATTGTAAAAATATCATAGAGACATACATTGACCAAAACAAGTCGTTAAACTGTTTTAGCGGGATGGCGCAGAGGCAGCGCGTTGGGCCCATAACCCAAAGGTCAAAGGATCGAAACCTTTTCCCGCTAAAAAAAAAGCATCGATGTCCGAGTGGTCTAAGGAGCCAGACTTAAGATCTGGTAGCGTAAGCTGCGTGGGTTCGAACCCCACTCGATGCACCAATTCCCACATAGTGTAATGGTTAACATATGGCCCTTTCAAGGCCGAGCTCGGGGTTCAATTCCCCGTGTGGGAACTCTTGTTCTTGTAGCTCAGTTGGTTAGAGCATCGGTCTTATGAGCCGAAGGTCTGCGGTTCGAGCCCGCACCTGAACACTCTCTCATAGCTCAGTTGGTTAGAGCATACGACTGTTAATCGTGAGGTCAGAGGTTCGAACCCTCTTGAGAGAGAAATGACCTAAACAAGTCATAAAACTGTTTATTGGCCCGGTTAGCTCAGTCGGTAGAGCGCACGCCTTTTAAGCGTGTGGTCGTGGGTTCAAGTCCCACATCGGGTGGAGGGAAGAGACAATCCCTTGGTCTAGAACCAGAAGTCTCAGTGGAAATGGAGGGACATTACCCCAAAAAACGGTGTCTCACAGTCTTAAGCGAGATAAGGGGAGAAGGGGGCTTAAGACACGGGTAAGTAGAAACATTATTTAACAAAATAAACCTCTGAGCGTTGTACAAGTTTTGAGTTAAATAATGAAAAGGGTTTAAGCGGAAGAAAGAGGGTTTAAATCAGCGGTAAGGATCTATAAAATACTATTCAAAAATACTAAAATACCAACGGGAGAATAGGGAGATCCAATGTAATGGGCGTGATTGCGGGGGCCCATTACAACTTTAAAAACAGACCGGAATGTCTTAAAACTACCAGCATCGATGTCCGAGTGGTCTAAGGAGCCAGACTTAAGACCTGGTAGCGTAAGCTGCGTGGGTTCGAACCCCACTCGATGCAATTTTTTGCCCTATTGGCGCAACTGGATAGCGCGTATGACTTCTAATCATGAGGTTGTAGGTTCGAGTCCTACATAGGGTGACGTTATATAGATTATTTACATGGGTAATCTATATAAAAAATACTTTTTTATAAAGGATTAAATATAAAATTAAATTTCTACTATATTTCTTCTACAAAGACAACATAATTCACAATTCGCACTATTTTGTCGAATATTTGCCGTAAAACATCCTATACAAATGGTATGTCCGCAACTGGGTGATATGAAATTGTTATTCATTGGCTCTAAACATACTGGACACATATGGCGATCATCTACATTCTCTTTTAACAATTCTTCTAATCTCCTTACTTTATCCAAGATTTCATGTTGACGTTTTAAAGGAGAAGTCGGTTTTATATCTTCATTATAGATAATATCAATATGGATATCTTTCAAAATGGTAGGTTTATAGTGATGTATTTTTTTTGATTTTAAACTTTCGGGATAAATATTTTTATGTATATA